>LSQX01325233.1_pt1 | contig 19638 bp, 18 predicted proteins | sample 654561 | NCBI WGS metagenome assembly LSQX01 (sample SAMN04489861, study PRJNA283612) | anaerobic digester metagenome | isolation source: 4 biogas reactors fed with cattle manure at either 37C or 55C with and... | place: Denmark: Kongens Lyngby | collected 2014
AGGCTTATCCAGTTGGATAAGCCTTTTTATTATTCGAATTAAGGGGATGAGACCACTGAATTGCCACTGAATTGCCACGATTGCACGGCTTTTTTATTAATTCTTTTTAAGATTAACAGCGTATGATAGTAGTATATGTGCGAACTATTGACAATCAGCACTACTTGAAAGAGAGAGAACGACAAAGAGAGGAATTGGACCAAGGGAATGAGAAACTGGGTTTATTGAGAAAAAAACCAAGAGTTGTCGTTAATTCTCTTTTATTTATGAGACAAGCAAACTCTTTGCAAATCATTAACAATATAAAAATTACTGGTAAAAACGAAAAAGGAGGAGCAAATGGCTAAAAAAATTTATATTGCCGATGATGATCCGAACATTCGGAAACTCATCCAAGGCTTCTTAGTGAAAGAAGGCTATGAGGTAGAGGCATTTGAAAATGGTGATAAACTATTGGCTCGCTTTAAAGAACAAGAATCTCATTTGGTTATTTTAGATGTTATGATGCCAGGGCGAGATGGTTTTATGATCTGCGAAGATATCAGAAGAATCAGCCCAGTGCCGATTATTATGGTGACTGCAAGGGACACGGACACTGATTTTGTTTTAGGGATTCAACTGGGTTCGGATGATTATATCACGAAACCTTTTTCACCAATGACCCTCACCATGAAAGTGAGAGCAATTTTTCGGCGCATTGAGCTGGATAAAGGACCAAGTCTTTCCACGGAACTAAGTTACGGGGATATCATGATTCATCCCGATCAGAAAATGGTAAAGGTGGCTGGCGAAAGTGTTGACTTAGCCCCAAATGAATATGCACTATTAAAGTATTTGGTGAAAAATCAAGATCGAGCAATCTCGAGAGAAGAATTACTGGATAAGGTTTGGGGCTATACCACAGCTGTAGAAACTAGAGTAACGGATGACACCTTAAAGCGACTTCGAAAAAAAATTGCAGACTCTGAGGTGATTGTTGAAACGGTTTGGGGATTTGGTTTTCGCTTAAATAAAAGACAAGATCATGACTAAGCGAAAAATTGGGAAGACAATCTTAATTTATTTTTATAGCACCATCATCTTAGTTTTTTTATTGGTAGCGGTGGGCTTTAATTTTGCTGTTCGCAACCATGTAAAATCCACTTTAAATCGAGAGCTGGAAACGGCAAAAGAAATGGTGATTGGTTTTGCAAACAGTCCTGAGATTCCAAAGGGGCCTAATCGCCGTTCAATGTTTCATATGATGTTCCAGCGCGATACTGTAGATTCCAGTGTGAAAGTGCTTTTTCTTGATGAGGACTACCAATTAACCTTAAACTTAATGGATGCATCAGAGCCTGGAGTAAATCTACTAGATGGCCCACACAAAGGAATGGGAGGAATGGGAGGAATGGGAGGTAGATTGACCGTCCCAGAAGGCACACAACCAACCGTTACCACACCCCATACGGGTTCTTCCCTTGATGGTTATTTTATGAGTCTAGATCGTAGTAGCTATGAGGAAAGTATGCGTGTTTATGAATATGTTAGTAAAAAAACCTTTGATTTAAACAATCAAGCAATTCAAGAGGCTCAGATTCAAGGAAACTCATACTACTTACAAAGCGTTCCTTTCGCTGTTGATGCAAATCGTACAGAGTACGTCTTGGCCTTCATAGGTGGAGAAGTTTACGATGGGTTCATCAACAATGCTTTATGGATTTTAGCATTGATTATGGGACCGGTTTTAATCTTAACCTTCTTTCTTGTGCGCTATTTATCAAGGCGCTTAGCTGAGCCAATCGGTAGACTACAAGGTTTAGCCAGTCGACTGGGATCAGGTGATTTTAAAGGTGAAAACCTTCATTTACAGGAGCAAGAGTTATCAGATTTAAACAATTCTTTGAATGAAGCAGCTGAGCAGCTAAAAGATTATCACGCCAATCAAAAGACCTTCTTTCAAAATGTGTCCCATGAGTTAAGGACACCGTTAACAGGTATTCGTGGGTATGCAGAAGGGATAAAGTTTGGGGTATTTGACAAAATGGAAGCGGCGGATGTAATTTTAGAAGAATCAGAAAAGTTGGAGCATTTGGTGGAGGATATATTATATCTTTCGAGAATTGAGTCCAATGAAAGTCTTCTTAAAGAAAAGACGAAGATTCGACTCTCGGAATTACTTTTGGAGTCGAGAGAACAAGTGGCCAATGATGCTAGAATTCAAGAAAAAGTGATTGAAGTTGAAGTAAAGGATGATCTTGAAATTTCAGTCTACTATGAAGAAATGGTTCGAGCCCTAAATAATTTGCTATCCAATGGGATTCGCTATGCGGATTCGGTGATTCGGTTATCAGGACAAATCCAAGGGGAGAATATTGTGATATGTGTAGAAGATGATGGACCCGGCCTTGAACCGGGTAGCGAGGAAGTGGTTTTCCAGCGCTTTTCCAAGGGACCGCGAGGCGGTCATGGGATTGGCCTATCCATAGCTCAAGCGGCGGTAGAGCGCCACGGAGGGGCTGTAAGAGCTCAGAACGTCTCGCCTGATGGGGGGGCTTTGTTTATTATCAACCTTCCTTTGCTACAGCTTACGGATTAAAGGCTTTTAAGACGAAAAGATTCTTAAAACTACAGGATAAAAAGGACTTCTTTGGAATTGATCAAACTGTTTTCGGAAAGCTGAAAGTAAAGATGGGGCAGAAAAGCTTTGCTTTTCTGCCCCATTCCTTTGCCATTAGGTGTTTAAGTCTGTTTGGGCTGTGATAAAATAAGAAAACTAATTTGTCGATGATGTGAGCAGAAGGTATAATGAACAAGATGAGTGAAAGGTGAAAACCTAAGGAGGTGAGGGTGTTGGAGACTGAAATAAGGGATTTGATACTCAAGGAACAACTTATTGTTCCCGGTGATCGAATTTTAGTAGCTGTTTCCGGAGGTCCTGACTCCATCTGTCTTTTGCATTTGCTCTATGGCTTAAGGAAGGTCTTGGATTTTGAAATAGGAATTGCTCACATTAATCATGGACTTCGCGGAGAGGAGTCAGATGGAGAAGAGCAGTTTGTCAAAGACCTTGCTAAACAACTAGAACTCCCCATGTTTGTTCACTCAGAGGATGTCATGGCGACATCTCAGCGACTGGGCTTAAGTTTTGAATTGTCAGCTCGCAAGGTACGGTTTGATTATTTTGAGAAGATCATGAAACAGGAGAAGTATAATAAAACGGCTCTGGGGCATCATCGAAATGATCAAGTGGAAACAATTATCCATCGTCTCATGCGTGGAGCCGGACTCAATGGCTTGGCTGGGATGCGACTGATACGCGATCATAAATACATTCGCCCTCTTTTGCATACCCCTCGGTCTAGTATTATAAACTGGCTTAAGGAAGAAAAAATAAGTTATCAACTAGATTCCAGTAATGAAAGTCCCAGCTATACGCGAAATAGCATTCGCCTGCATTTAATTCCACAGCTAGAGCGCTATAATCCAGACCTGATTAAAACCATCGGTACCATGAGCCAGTCGTTGGATTGGGACCGAAGCTATTTAGAAGAGCTAGCCACTGAGATTGCAAAAAAAGAAATGCAGAAGGAAGGTGACAAAGTCATTCTTTCCGAAGCGGCTTTTAAGCAGCCAAGAGCAATCTCATCGCGACTTATTTTTATTGCTTTAGAAAAGCTTAAAGGGAGCCGTTCAGACCTTACCATGGGTCAGGTGTTGGATGTTTTAGATCTAGCAGAGGGGCAAACAGGTCGCCGAATTGATTTAAAAAAAGTGGTAGCAGCCAATCATTATGGTCGAGTGGAGTTGTCTTTGAAAAAGAACGAAGGATTGATAAAAGAAGAGCTCACAGAGCGAACCATTGATATTGCAAAGCTACCCCTGTCCGTAGATTTTGGGCGCTATCAAATTACCTTCAGTAATGAGCCACAAGAAAGTCTTGGCAACCGGATTGATGCCTCGAGATTAGGTAATAAACTAATCCTTCGTCGACGGCGACCCCAGGATCGCATTCAAATGATTGGTATGAATGGCCATAAAAAAGTACAACGAATCTTTATTGATCGTAAAATTCATCGAGAACTACGGGATCAACTACCCATCATTACCGATGAAAAAGGAGATATTTTGTATATTCATCCGGGAATTTGCGCAGAATCATTTAGAATAACCCCAAAGACTGATAAAATATTATATATTACAGTGATGGAGACAGATAACTATGACAAATAAAATTTCTCATAATATTTATGACGACATTGATGAGGTGTTGTACAGTGAAGAAGAACTCAACGGAAAATGCCAAGAGTTGGCTAATCTCATTGACAAAGATTATCAGGGCAAAGAGTTAGTCTTGGTAGGAATATTAAAAGGGTCCTTTATGTTTATGTCGGATCTAGCAAAAAGAACGAAAATTCCATTGGAAATTGAGTTTATGGCGGTTTCTAGCTATGGAAATGCAGCCAAAAGTTCAGGTGTCGTTCGAATTTTAAAAGACCTCGACACGGACATTAAAGATAAACATGTCCTTTTGGTGGAGGATATTATCGATTCAGGTAATACTTTGAACTACTTAATGGATTACTTAAAAGGTCGGGGAGCCGCTTCCGTTGAGGTCATGTGCTTACTGGACAAGCCAGCAGGACGAACCTTGGATATTTCTGTGAAATATGTAGGCTATGTGGTTCCAGATGCTTTTATCATTGGTTATGGCATTGACTACGCGGAGCGTTATCGAAATCTGCCCTATGTGGCTACGCTGAAGGAAGAAATATATAGGAGTACGAATTAATGGAACAAAAACCACAAATGCCCTTGTCCCGATTGGCGATCATGAGCCTACTGCTATTTGCCATCATCGGCATATCGCAGCTTTTGCCTGGAGCCGTCGTTCCAGTAGACTATAGTACCTTCATCTCTCAGGTGAATGAAGGACAATTAAAAGAAGTAAAAGCATATCCCAACGGATCTTATATGACTTTGACAGGGCTTTCAGCTCAAGATGACAAGGAAACAAAGACCGTTATGCTCACGGAAACATACCGAACCTTAGTGGAAGGGAATAACGAACTAGCAGCTAAAGTGACATTAAGAGAACCCATGGGAACTGGCGGAATTCTAGCGCAAATTGCCCCATTCTTTTCAATGATGCTGACAGTAGGACTCTTGTTCTTTTTCATTAGCTTTATGCGGCGAAGCCGAGACCAGACGCCAAAATCGGCGGCGAATTTTGGGAAAAGCAAGGCTCGCTTAGTAAATCCGGAAAATAATCATGTCGACTTTTCACAAGTAGCTGGAGCTGAGGAAGAAAAGTTTGAACTAATGGAAGTCGTTGATTTCCTAAAAGAACCTGGTAAGTATCAAAAATTAGGTGCGAAAATCCCGAAAGGTTTGCTAATGGTTGGTTATCCTGGAACAGGGAAAACCCTACTGGCACGTGCTGTAGCTGGTGAAGCCGGCGTTCCTTTTTACACGATTTCAGGATCTGATTTTGTTGAAATGTTTGTTGGTGTTGGTGCATCACGGGTTCGTGATTTATTTGAACAAGCCAAACGCAACGCCCCATGTATTATTTTCCTTGATGAAATAGATGCCGTTGGCCGCCAGCGTGGAACAGGCTTTGGCGGAGGACATGATGAGCGGGAACAAACCTTGAATCAACTTCTAGTTGAAATGGATGGATTTGAAGAGAATCAAGGAATTGTCGTTATGGCTGCAACTAACCGGGCTGATGTATTAGATCCGGCGCTTTTAAGACCTGGTCGTTTTGACCGACAAATCCACATTGATTTACCTGATTCCCGAGGGAGAGAAGAAATCCTTAAAATCCACACTCGGAACAAGCCCTTAGGCGACGACGTCAATTTAAGCATCATTGCTAAAACTACCACCGGATTCTCTGGTGCCGAGCTTGAAAACTTAGCCAATGAAGCCGCTCTTTTAGCAGCACGAGAAACCAATACCTATATTTCAATGGCTCATTTCGAGGAAGCGCGAACTAAGGTTCAGCTAGGCCCTGAAAAAAAATCCAGAGTACAAACCGAAGAAAGCAAATACTTGACAGCTTATCATGAAGCAGGGCACGCTATTGTAGCGAGGTCCCTACCAACCATAGATCCAGTTACTGAGATATCAATTATTCCGCGTGGTCGAGCGGGTGGTTACACGATGCATATTCCATTAGAGGATACCAGTTATACCTCAAGAACATCCCTAATGGACGATTTGGCAACGCTCTTTGGCGGCCGTTGTGCTGAAAAGTTAATTTTAAACGACATCTCAACTGGAGCCAAAAGTGATATTGATCGGGCATCCATGATTGCCAGAGCTATGGTTAAGGAATATGGTATGAGTGATGTGATTGGCAACCTATCCTTCGGAGATTCTGAAGAAGTGTTCTTAGGTAGAGATATGGGGCGCCAGCAGCCTTATTCTGAAGCCATGGGAGACTTGATTGACCAAGAGGTTAAAAACTTAGTGGATTCAGCTTATAATAAAGCAGAGGAAATCCTGCGCAATGAAATTGATAAGCTGCATTTAGTAGCCCAAAGTCTTTTAGCGAAAGAAACCCTGCAGGCCTATGAATTTGAAGCGCTGTTCTCTGAAGGGAAACTACCTGAAGGACTGAGTGAAGTAGAAGCAAGACGGGCCAATGAAAAAGTATTGGAAGAACATGGCAGACGCAAACGGGAAAGTTTAGAACTTTTACGAAAGGCTTCAAACTAGAACTTTTAATAAAAACTTGAAAAACAGACAGGAATTGAAGTTTTGTAATGTAATAAATAGGCCTTGAAATGAATTTACAGGGGAATCCTTGTAGAGGCATCGATTTTGAGCTTGAAATCCTTGTTCAAGATGTTAACAGAGATTGAACTTTGGATAATGCAGAACATTTACCTTGAGTCTAGCTTCTTTTCTGATTAAACTTGTAGTAGGCATATTATTTTTATCTGTACAGGAGGGTCCCATGGAATTAGGAATGGAACACACATCTCAATTTATCGTGGAAGAACATCATTCAGCAGAATTTCTTGGATCTGGTGACTTGGAGGTCTTAGCGACCCCAGCCCTAATCGCATTTTTAGAAAAAACTTGCAAAGATTCCATTCGTCCTGCCATGGAAAAAGAGTTGACCAGCGTCGGGATTCACATTGAGTTGGATCACTTAAAAGCTTCGTTAATAGGAGCGCAAATTCGCTGCACTTCTGAAGTGGTGGCCCAAGAAGGAAAGCTCATTCGTTTTACAGTGAAGGCTGAATCAAATGGAAGCCTCATTGCCCAAGGGAAACATACTCGGGCGATTGTAGACCGCGAGCGCTTTTTGGCCGGATTAAATAAATAGGCAATTAAAAAGAACAAAATAAAAGTATCCTTAAGGAGGAACAATTTATGTTAACAGACATCCAAATTGCTCAGCAAACAAAGATGGAGCCCATTGTAGATGTGGCCGCCAAAGTAGGTCTTAGCCCAGACGATCTTGAGATGTACGGAAAGTACAAAGCGAAGATTTCAAGTGAAGCTCTAAATAGGCTTCAGAAAGAACCCGATGGGAAATTAATTTTAGTTACAGCTATTAACCCAACACCAGCCGGAGAAGGTAAATCAACGGTAACAGTTGGTTTGGGTCAGGCTTTAAATAGAATCGGGAAAAAAGCCGTTATCGCTTTAAGAGAGCCGTCTCTTGGACCAGTCTTCGGCGTTAAGGGCGGAGCTGCTGGCGGTGGATACTCTCAAGTGGTACCAATGGAAGATATCAACCTTCACTTTACTGGGGACTTCCATGCGATTACTTCAGCCAACAACTTAATTTGTGCCTTGATTGATAACCACATCCAGCAAGGGAATGAATTAAGAATCGATTCAAGAAGAATCACCTTTAAGCGTGTTCTTGACATGAATGACAGAAACCTTAGAGATGTTGTTGTTGGACTTGGTGGTAAAGGAAATGGATTTGTTCGTCAGGACGGCTTCATGATTACTGTGGCATCAGAAATCATGGCAATTCTTTGCTTATCCAGTGACTTGGAAGATCTTAAAAAACGGATTGGTGAAATTGTTATCGGTTATAACCTAGATGGCAAACCAGTATTTGCAAAGGAACTCAATTGCCAAGGAGCAGTGGCACTTCTGATGAGAGAGTCCATCCTTCCAAATATGGTTCAGACCCTAGAAAACACACCCGCTTTAATTCACGGTGGTCCATTCGCTAATATTGCTCACGGATGTAACTCCATTATTGCAACCAAGGCAGCCATGAAGCTTGGCGATTATGCCATCACAGAAGCTGGATTTGGTGCTGACCTTGGAGCAGAAAAGTTCCTTGATATCAAGTGCCGTTTTGGTGGACTTAACCCATCAGCCGTAGTAGTTGTTGCTACAATTAGAGCTCTTAAGCATCACGGTGGTGCTAAGAAGGGTGAGTACGGTGAGGAAAACTTAGAACAACTTAAAAAGGGTATTGTTAACCTTGAAAAACAGGTTGAAAATGTTCGTAAGTTTGGACTTGAGCCAATCATTGCCATCAACAAGTTTGCAACAGACTCTGATGCAGAAATTAAGTTTATCGAAGATTTCTGCAAAGAGAACAACGTTCGGGTTGCTTTAACCGACGTATTCGCAAAAGGTGGAGAAGGCGGAGAAGCTTTAGCTAGAGAAATTGTTGATTTAGTTGAAAACAAGGAATCTAACTTTAAGGTTCTTTACGATGCAAATGACAGCATCGAAGAAAAGGTAAACACCATTGTGCGTGAAATCTACGGTGGAGATGGTGCTGTATTTACGGGAGCTGCTTTAAAGCAGGTTCGAGAACTAGAAGCTAACGGAATGGACAAAATGCCGATTTGTATGGCTAAGACACAGTACTCCCTATCGGATGATCCTACTCTACTTGGACGCCCAACTGGATTCAACGTTACAATCCGCGAAGTACGTGTATCCAACGGAGCTGGTTTCATAGTTGTCTTAACTGGTGACGTTATGATTATGCCTGGACTTCCAAAAGTTCCAGCAGCAGAAAGAATGGATATCACACCAGATGGAGAAATTACAGGATTGTTCTAAAATATTAGCTGTAAAAGATTGAATAAGAGTTAAAAACTAGCTCAGCTTCAATCCCATTGCATAAAAAAAGGCAGGCATTTGATGTCTGCCTTTTTTGCGAGCTAGATTGGAAAGGAAGAGGATTTAAGTCGGAAATGGATTTATTCTAGGTCAAGGTTTTTATGGTTAAATCTGCAGGCAAGGGTTTAAATATAACGAGAGGTCTTGGCTGGTTTTTGAGTGGTACCATAGCTTTAATTTTGTGAAAACCAGCTAGTAATAGTCCGAGAAGTAATGCCGAGAAGTAATTTTTAAAGAAAGAAAAAAATGAAAGTTACCCCTCCTCAAAGAAAGGCTAGGGAGAATCGAATCAAGTAATATAGGTAAAGTCCATCAAACAAAAGAAACTAGATACAATTAACAAAGAGAGACGAAAGTTAATAGCTAATTATTGGATGAGTAGGAGTGGATGTGATTAGTTGAACATAGAACTGTTAACGAATTATTAATGTAGTGACGTTAATAAGTGAAAAATAGAATGTATTTTATAAATTGTAGTAAAACGTGAATTTTAGCTGGACCTTGGTCTATAAAGGGATGATGAAAAAAGTTTCTTGCATGAACACACCATGGGTCCGGAAAATGAAGATAAGTCGAGAATTACTGAAAAGGAAAGGGTTTAAGCCTAATTGTTTGATGCATTTCAAACCAGGAAGACTGAGTTGATGGACTTGTAATTTTAAAGGTTACCTTCGAAAACGAACAAATAAAAACATTTGGCCACTTTATTAATTTGTGGACTAAACATCATTGGCAAGGCATGAAATTAGGGATTTGATAAACTTATCATGAATGATTGACAACGCTTACATATCGTTTTAAGATTAAACAAAAGCGAACACAAACTAACAAAAATGGAGAGACCTATGTTGGCAGAAGAACGACTCACCCAAATCTATCATTTAATACTGACAACGAAAGCTGTAAAAATTGATGAATTAGCGCAACTATACCAGGTAACGCCGATGACTATCCGGCGGGATTTAAATAAACTAGCAGGATCCCATAAAGATATCAGACGGTGTCACGGCGGTGCCGTCTTATCCGTTGAAGTGGATTCTGAAGAAGGCTTTGAAAGCAAGAAAAATATTAACGTGGCGGAAAAAATTCAAGTGGCGGAAAAGGCATTCACGCTGATTAAAGATCAAGACACCGTCTATTTGGATGCAGGTACAACCACCTTTGAATTAGCAAAGCTAATTGCTGAAAGTGAGCTAACCTTAAAAGTAATTACCAACGATGTCGAAATTTCAAGGGTCCTTGATCGGAGCAAATGCGAAGTTCTTGTTACAGGTGGCATGTTGCAAAAGTCTACCGGTTGCCTTGTTGGAAATTTTGCAGAAGAGTTTATTTCTAACATCAAATTTAAGATTGCCTTTATGGGAGCTACAGCCATCAATGAGAACTTTGAAGTACTCACTCCTTCGATTGAAAAAAGAACAATGAAACCTTTAGTGGTTAGAAATTCTAGTGAAAGTTATTTGCTTGTGGATTCCGATAAGTTTAACCGAAGCTCAACCTACCTAATTTATAACTTAAATGATTTTACAGGCGTAATTACAACAAAAAAGTTTGATTCCAAAGAAAAAGAGATATTGGAGAAAAATGGGGTTGAATTAATCCAAGTATATTAGCAAATCTTTGGAGATGCTTTTATATAGTCATTACTTAAGGGGGAATTATTATGGTATCAGGTCCACTATTACTCGTCGTTTTTGTTATTTCGATTGCACTACTGCTGTTAGCGATTATTAAGTTTAAAATTAACCCTTTTCTAGCTTTAATGGGTGTGTCTATCCTCACCGGTCTGGGTGTACGCATGCCACTTCCGGAAATAGCGGAAAACATATCCGTGGGCTTTGGTAACACGTTAAAAGGGGTAGGTATCGTAATTGGTTTGGGAATTATCTTGGGCCAAATTTTAGCCGAATCCAAAGCCATTAATGCGATTGCCTCAGGTATGCTAAAAAGAGTAGGGAACGCAAGAGCCAACTTAGCCTTGACACTATCAGGCTGGCTGATTGCAATTCCAGTATTCCAAGATGCCGCTTTCGTTATTTTTATGCCGTTGGTAAGACAAATCAAAAAAACGACAAAGAAGCCCTTGGTTTCCCTGGTAGCATCCCTGGGGGTAGGAACAATTGCAGCTCATTCCTTAGTTATCCCAACGCCGGGACCCGTTGCCGTTGCTGGTAATATGAATGTTAACATTGGAACTTTCCTAATTTATTCGATCATTGTTTCTTTGCCAGCAACCTTAATTGGTGGTGTTTTATACGCTAAATACTTGGAAAAACAGGCCTATAAAAATGGAACGGATCAGGATTATCCAGATGAAGAAATATCTGGCGAAGACCATGTCGAAATGGATACAGCCAAACTACCATCGATGACACGATCCCTGGCAGTGCTTTTTTTCCCATTAATCTTGATTTTGGTAGGTAGTATTGCATCCCTGCTTCTTCCTGAAGGAAGTGCACTAAAACCAATTGTTAGTTTTTTTGGCGATAAGAACATTGCTTTATTCCTAGGCGTGATTGTCGGATTTATTGCTTTAAAAGGTTACTTCACCAAAAGCACCAATGAAATTATCATGGAAGCGACTCAGTCAGCTGGATTAATTTTCTTGATTACTGGTGCTGGTGGTGGCTTTGGTACAGTTATAAATAATAGCGGTATTGGCCAATACTTAGTGGATACATTGACGACATTTAACGTCTCACTCATTGTATTAGGATTTGTCCTGAGCCAAGTGCTGAGATCAGCACAGGGTTCAACGACTGTAGCATTAGTTACAACCTCATCAATTTTAGGTCCATTGGTTGCATCCACCGGATTATCACCAGTTCTTGTTGGTTTGGCAATTTGTGCCGGTGGAATCGGAATGTCACTGCCAAATGATTCTGGTTTCTGGGTGCTTTCAAATTATTCCGGTTTGAGTGTTAAAGACACCATTAAAGCATGGACTGTTGGAGGAACAATTGTAGGTCTTAGTGCATTTGGAATTATATTGATTCTAAGTGTTATTCCAAATCTTCCAGGTCTTTACTAAACAATTTGGCAGAGGATGATCTCCTCTGCCATTGGTATTTAAAGGAGAGAAAATGAAAAAAATTTATATTATTCACACGAGCTTAGTCTCACACGATGATTTGCAAAATCTGTTCCATGAGATTATTCCAGAGGCTGAAATTTTTAATATTGTAGATGATAGTTTGCTCCATGATGTCATGGCAAACGGAGGGGTTAATGAGAAGATTACGGGAAGAGTGTGCGACTATTTTTTGGCTGCAGAACGTAATGGTGCAGACCTTATATTTAATCAATGTTCATCCGTAGGAAAAGCAGCTGATGTGGCAAAACAGTTAGTGTCCATTCCGGTTGTTAAAGTGGATGAAGCAATGGCTGAAAAAGCAGTTTCTGAAGGAAAAAAAATCGGTGTTGTAGCTACAGTGAAAAGTACCATGCGTCCAAGTTGTGATCTTGTTTTAGAAAAAGCCGCTGAGATGGGTAAAAAAGTCGAAGTAGTAGAATACCTAGTAGATGGGGCTTTGGATATCTTAATGAAAGAAAAAAATCGAGAAAAGCACAATGAATTAGTACTTGGGATGATTAAGAAAGCCGAAGCTGAATGCGATATCATTCTGTTGGCGCAAGGAAGCATGGTTGTTCTTCTGCCCCTGTTAGAGGATACTAAAAAGCAGGTACTGACCAGTCCAAGACTGGGCGTAGAAAAAGCAAGAAAGGTATTATTAGGTGAATAAAATGAAAAAAGTAGGATTTATCGGATTAGGTATCATGGGTAAACCCATGGCAAAGCAAATGATTAAAAAAGGCAGTGACCTTTTAGTATTTGATATTAATAAAAATGCCGTTGCAGAACTAGTTTCAGAGGGAGCAAAAGCATCTACACCGCTCGAGATTGGCCGGGCCTGTGATTTCATTTTTACAATCCTTCCCAATGGATCCATTGTAAAAGAGACACTATTCAACGAAGGGGGCCTTGCTAGGGAAATAAAACCTGGAACGGTAGTAGTCGATATGAGTTCGGTAACACCGGTTGAATCAAAATATTGTTATGATGAATTGAAAACAGTGGGGGCCTTCTTTTTAGATGCACCGGTAAGTGGTGGTGAACCAAAAGCAATTGATGGAACTCTATCCTTTATGGTTGGCGGCGATGAGGAAGCTTTTAATAAAGCACTTCCTCTTTTAAACCAAATGGGTGCCAGCGCAGTGCTCGTTGGTGGTTCCGGAAGTGGATCAACCACTAAATTAGCCAACCAGATTATTGTTAATTTAAATATTGCTGCTCTTGGTGAAGCGTTGGTTTTTGCAATGAAAGCAGGTGTAGATCCTGAAAAAGTGTTTATGGCAATCCGGGGTGGCTTGGCTGGAAGTGCAGTCATGGAGGCAAAAGCACCCATGATCATGAATCGAGATTTTCATCCTGGCGGTAAAATTTCAGTGAATCATAAAGATATTATGAACGTAGTAAACACAGCTCATGAGCTTGATATCCCAGTCCCTATGTCAGCTCAGTTATTTGAAGTCTTTCAAGGGATGAAAGTGAGAGGGCTGATGAATGATGATCATGGAGCCTTAGTGAAACACTTTGAAATGCTTGCTAATGTAGAAGTCGAAAAAGGAGACAGATAAGTGGACGGATTGAATATTGAGGTGTTAAAGAGTTACCCAATGCCTGATCTGAAAAAAGTAGATGTTCTGTATGAATCGGCTTTAAAGCAACTAAATAAAAAAATAGTTGTATTAGATGATGATCCGACTGGGGTCCAAACAGTTCATGATATCTATGTTTACACTTCCTGGGATGAGGATACGGTAACAAAAGGGTTTATGGACGAGAACAGCATGTTTTTTGTTTTAACAAATTCCAGGGGCTTCACCAGTGATGAAACCCAGAAGGTCCATGAGGAAATAGGGAAGACTTTAGAGAAGGTTTCGAAAGGAACGGGAAAAGATTATATCCTAATTTCAAGAAGTGACTCGACTATGAGAGGCCATTACCCTTTAGAAACTAAGACATTAAAAAATACCATTGAAAAAATGTCTGACAAAAAATTTGATGGTGAGATCATGAGCCCCTTCTTTATGGAGGGAGGACGTTACACCATTGATAATGTGCACTACGTTAAAGAAGGTGAGGAACTGGTTCCTGCTAGTAAAACGGAATTCGCTAAGGATAAAACCTTTGGTTACAAGAATTCTCATATTGGAGAATATATTGAGGAAAAGACCAAGGGTGAATTTAAAGCTGAAGATACCACTTATATCACGCTAAAAGAACTAAGGAGTATAGATATCACCGGGATTACCCATAAACTCTTAGCAGTGAAGGATTTTAATAAAATAGTTTTAAATGCCATAGATTATACGGATGTAAAAGTATTTATAGTGGCTTATATCCGTGCAATGCTTCAAGATAAAAGATTTATGTTTAGAAGCGCAGCTGCGGTGCCCAAGGTATTAGGTGGGGTAACAGATGCAGCTCTTTTAAAGAAGGAACAGCTCATCGAAAATAACAACAAGAACGGTGGCATTGTTTTGATTGGATCTCATGTTAATAAAACCACTCTTCAGTTTGAAGATTTGAAAAACACAGTGCAGCCCATGGAATTTATTGAATTCAATCAACATTTGGTGGTTAAAGAAAATGAGTTAGAAAAAGAAGTTAAGCGGGTAATCAACCTTGCTGAAGAAAAAATCAGATCCGGTCAAAATGTGGTTGTTTACACCAGGAGAGAACGGTTTGACCTTGATACCGACGACAAAAACAAGCAGCTGGAAATCTCTATTAAAATATCAGATGCAGTAACCAGTGTTATTGGAAAACTTGGGGTAAAGCCGAGTTTTATTATAGCCAAGGGTGGAATCACGTCTAGCGATGTTGGAACCAAAGCACTTAAAGTTAAAAAAGCACTGGTCATGGGGCAGGTTAAACCAGGCATACCCGTTTGGATGACGGGTGAAGAAAGTAGATTCCCCCAAATGCCTTATATTATCTTCCCTGGAAATGTTGGTGAGATCGAAACGCTAAAAGAAATCGTCGATTTACTTTCTTAAGGGGGATATATGTTAATAAATTTAAATGAGGCATTTAAACGTCAGGATAAACTGGTGGCTTTTAATATTTACAATACAGAGACCTTAGCAGCTGTTTTAGAGGCTGCAGAAGAGGAAGATAGGGCAGTGATTGTATCCTTCGGTGAAAGCTACATCTTGCAGGTACCCATGGCTGTAATAGCTGCCATGGTAAAAGCCTACTCTGAGCTCATTGATGTGCCGGTTGTTCTTCATTTAGATCATTCAACTGAGATTAGTACGATTAAACAGGCCATTGACCTAGGCTTTACATCCGTGATGTATGATGGATCCAAACTGCCAATGGATGAAAACATTAAAAATACTAAAAAAGTAGTGGAATTGGCTAAAAAACGTGGTGTATCGGTGGAAGCTGAGTTAGGCTATCTGAACGAAGAAGATGGCAGCAATGAAGTAGAAATCGTTTATACCACGGTAGAGGACGCCTCTCGCTTTATCAATGAAACAAAAGTGGATGCTCTAGCCATAGCGGTAGGCAACGCCCATGGTTTGTACAAAAGTAAGCCAGTTATTAACCTAATGCGAATTGAAGAAATTCACCATGAGACAAAAACACCTTTGGTGCTTCATGGCAGTTCAGGCATTACAAAAGAAATCCTAAATAAAGCTTTTAATGTTGGAATTCGAAAAATCAATGTGAATACGGAGTTGGCTCTGGCCGGAAGTAAGGCAGCTTTTGAATATATTAAAGACTACGGTGAAGGCGCAAGATTTGAGAATGTTATGGTTCAAGCTAAAGAAGAAATGAAGAAAGTGGCCAAAACATTTTTAAAAATCTAAGAGCATATAAAAGAAAAGAACTATGACCTCACTGAAACTAAAGCTAAGTTGTTCAAGTGGTTGCCTAAAGTCTTAAACATTAATTATAGGCCGAAGTTTTTTTGATATGGTGAATAAAATTAAGTTAGATACAAATTTAAAAATAGTGCGAAATCGTAAAGAATAGTAAGATATAAGAACCACGATTGAAAAGAGCAAAAGTGCATCAGATTTTAAAGCCAACATCTGGTGCTCTTTTGATGATCTTTTTGACCAGCTCGATTTACTATTAGTTGGGGCGTTTGGAAACGAGGAACGTTATTAAACATAAAAAATTGAAGATAGCTCTGATATCTTATTGGCTGGGATGATATCATATGGATATCAGTCATTAATTTATTAAGAGCTAAGGGGTTTAAAGGGGTTTGGACAGCATGGAATCTTCTTTAGCTTATAGGGGAAGTAGTATGTTTTATTTAGTTTTAGCAATTATATGTAGTTCAGCCATTGCTCTTATTTTCAAGTATTCAGAAAGCTCTAACACAAACCGATACGTAATCACCAGTGCCAATTACTTTATTGCCTTTACGATGAGTCTTTTTATGGTTTTTTCGAAAGGTATGTTGTCAGGTATTACTCGCGAGATCCCATTCGTAGAGGAGTTTAAGTTAATATCTAATCATAATGCCTACATCCTATCCCCTTACTCAAGTATTATTTGGGGATTAATTGTGGGAGGCATTTCAGGGTCATTCTTTTTTCTCTCTTTTATATACTATCAAAAGAGTGTTCGAGAAAATGGAGTGGGCATTTCCGGAACCATTGCAAAGCTTGGAATATTAATTCCGATGATTTTGTCCATCATAATTTGGAAAGAACTTCCGACGAGTATTCAGTGGCTCGGCATCATCCTTTCATTAGTGAGTATTTTAATTGTTAACCTTTCGCCAAAATCTTTGGAAAAGTTTGATATCAAACCAACCATCATTCTTCTTTTCATTTTTGGTGGCATGGCTGAGTTTTCTAATAAAATTTATCAAAAGTATGCGTTAAATGATTATAAGGATGTTTTTCTTTTTGCAATATTTTTTGTAGCTTTTCTACTTAGTGTTTTTTATACCATAAGAGATAAAGGGGAAGTTACAAGAAAAGATATTTTCACAGGCTTTGCCGTCGGGATACCAAACCTATTTTCATCCTACTTTTTAATCATGTCATTGGCGACTCTTAAAACATCCGTAGCTTTCCCGATATACAGTGCAGGTAGTATTGTATTGATTAATATCGGTGGCTTTTTAATATTTAAAGAAAAGATAGCCCGTAAAAACCAAGTAGCCATCCTTCTAACGGTAATTGCCTTAGTATTGATAAATATGTAAGGGAAGACCTTATCATTGGAATTAAGCTTAGCGGAGGGTTTTAGGTAGAGGTTGGATAGATGCTACATAGGGTGTCACAAAATTGCCATAGGTGTTCGGTAGGTTTTCAATTTAGGTGGCTAGTTTCTCAGTAGGTTCTACAAGACCTGTCTCTCGGGTTGATGTAAAATTAAGGCAAGAGAGGCTAGTTATAAGGTTAAGCTTTCGTAAACATCTAAAAATAATGTAAACGTAATCTTGACAAACTCCCAAATATTGTTAAAATTAAGTTTGTTATTAAAACAATCAGACATTAAAGAGCAGCTGTTTAGCTGCTCTTTAATGCATAGACTATGCTAGAGAGGGGAGCTATGATTCATTTAACGGATAAAGTAAGTATTGGTCCTGTACTGATGGCCCCTTTAGCTGGTGTCACTGACCGGACTTACCGTGGAATTCTTACGGAATTAGGAGCAGATTTAACCTATACAGAGATGGTGAGTGCCAAGGCCTTGCACTATAAAAATGCCAACACCGAAACACTGTTGCGCTTAGCACCGAATCAAACCAAGATTGCAGTTCAACTATTTGGAAATGATCCTGAAATATTAGCTAAGATTGCAGCCAGCTTTGAAGATCGGCCTGAGATTGTGCTCATTGATATTAACATGGGCTGCCCGGCACCTAAACTGATTAAAAATCTTGAAGGAGCCGCCTTGATGAAAGACCCGAGGCTGGCAGCTGAAATTATTCGTACCGTTTCTAAGGCCGTCACAAAACCTGTTACTTGCAAATTCCGAAGGGGATTTGGACTAGGTGACGAAACCGCTTTGGATTTTGCAAAACGAATGGAAGGGGCTGGAGCAAAGATGATGACAATTCATGGTCGCTATCGAGATCAATTTTATTCAGGAGAGAGTGACCGAGAAATTATTCGTAAAATTAAAGATTCAGTTTCTGTGCCGATCATTGGCAATGGTGACATCTTTAGTGGAGCGGATGCTCTGGAGTTGTTTAAAAATACTGGATGCGATGGAATAATGGTTGCCAGAGGAGCTTTAGGAAACCCATTTATCTTTCAGGAAATTGATGCCGCTATGGAAGGTAGACCTTATGAGAAACCGTCGCCGGAAGCTAGGATTGATATAGCAATACGACACTTAAAAGGCGCTGTGGAGGATTCAGGGGAGTATCTAGGGGTACGTGAGATGCGGAAGCACATGAGCTGGTATATTAAGGGTATGCACAACGCTAGCCGATTTCGGGATTTAATTAATCAGGCTGAGTCAGAAGAGGTCGTGATCCAACTTTTAAATGAGTTAAAAGAAGATCAGGTGCTGTAGTGCTGGCTGACTGTTAGAGGCTAAACAATTGACTTAATGACATGAGTTTCATATAATAGGTCAAACATCTTGTAGGTCAAGGATCCTGAGTGCGTTATTGCGGTCAGGATATCATTGATAAAAAGGTAAAAAATTAGTAAGGTTATGGATAGCAAATTGACATCGGTAAAAAGCACTCTTGCACAGAAGATGGGAAATGACTGAATAGCTGTAAGGGTGAAAAATATATTTTGTAATTGAGGGATTATTATGAGTCAACAGAAAAAACATATTATGACTTACGAAGGCGTTAAAAAACTAGAAGAGGAACTTGTGTTTCTCAAGACCGTAAAGCGTAAGGAAATCACAGAGAAAATAAAGGTTGCCCTGGGCTTTGGAGATCTTTCTGAAAATGCGGAATATACAGAAGCCAAAAACGAGCAAGCTTTTGTAGAAGGTCGAATTGTTCAGTTGGAAAATCTTCTGAAAAACACAGATGTTGTGGATGAGTCAGAAACACCAAAGGGCATCGTTAATATTGGCAGCAAGGTAAAGGTCAAAGATTATGATCTAGATGAAACCATTGAATATTACATTGTTGGTTCTGCTGAGGCCGATCCAATCAATGATAAAATATCTAATGAGAGCCCAGTGGGCAAAGCCTTGATGGGAAAAAAGAAGAATGATGTAGTAGAGGCAAATACACCAACCGGTATGATTAAGATGAAAATCATGGCGATCGGTCGTAATTAGCATAGTATTAAAAAAACAAGCACGGTTTAAATCCGTGAAATTAGTATAGAAAGGTTGAGGTGTACCCAGTGGTAAATGAAGAATTAAAGGATTTAGAACTTCACGAAATGGAAGCAAAGCTCTCTGAACAGGAGGGTCTAAGACGGGAAAAGCTATTTGAGCTTCAAAAGGAAGGAAAAAATCCATTTGATGTGTATCGTGTGGAAAGAACGCATTCCACCAGTCAGATCCGAGAGGAATATGAG
>LSQX01339913.1_pt1 | contig 19634 bp, 17 predicted proteins | sample 654561 | NCBI WGS metagenome assembly LSQX01 (sample SAMN04489861, study PRJNA283612) | anaerobic digester metagenome | isolation source: 4 biogas reactors fed with cattle manure at either 37C or 55C with and... | place: Denmark: Kongens Lyngby | collected 2014
CGGTTATACCGGCCAAACCGCCTTTCAGTTGATGTCCGCGCCCCAGCGCCTGGTGACCGCTGCCCCCTTTGCCCTGGGCGGCGGGCTGCTCATTGGCTTGGTGTATGCCTTGATTCTCAAGAGCAAGCTGAAAATCGCCAAGTTCAAGTACGGCGCGCAGCAGTATGTGGACCCCAATTCTCTGAACCTCACCGACTCACAAGATATTTATCTATACCAGACCGTTACCCGCAGGAAGATTGAGACCAACAACAGCAGCTCCCGGGGCGGCGGCGGCTTCTCCTCCGGCCGCAGCGGCGGCTCGTCCTTCTCAGGGCGGGGCGGGAAGTTCTAAAAAATTAGAAGTCACAAAAAACCTGCAACAGTGAAATGTTGCAGGTTTTTTGGCAACAGTTGATAATAATGATACGGTTTCATAGGGTTTCAATAGGTTTCACTTGAAAATGAAACCATGATATGAAAAGTGAAACCATAGACTGTTAGATAAATTAAAATTTATCGAATTAATTTGAAATCACACAAATTCTAACCAGTCACATGCAATAGATAAAAATCATCCGCATACAAACGTTCGCCACGCACATATGGTTCGAGGGTTTCCTTATACCATCGTTTCATTCTGGGTTCAAACCAATCTTGTTTACTCCACTGCTCATAATGAATCCCTATACGATCTAACAGAGTCAACACAAAACAGGCATCCAATACTTTGTAATTGATTGTCCCACCAGCATCTCGATATCCTTCTGCAATTTTTCGCCTGCGTGCTAATCCACCTATATTTCCAAAGAGATCGGCAAGGTCAAACATCGGATGTCCTATTCCGAAAAATGAAAAATCAATGGCAACAAGACCATCAGAAGTTTTCAAGATATTAGATGGAGACAAATCTCCATGTAGCATAATGAATTCGTTCTGCACTTCCTCTAATGTTATCCCAATAGAAACACAGGCTCTTTGCATTATTTTAGTAAACCTGGTATCAAGCCCTTTGTCCTCTAACGCCTGCATTCTTTTTTTCGTATATTCGCAATGATGTTTGTCATACGATTTTATAGGTAAGGTACGAAATCCCTTTGCATCCCGATGTAAACGAGCAAGCATATCTCCAATTTGATAGCAAAGTTCGTCATTTAACTCGATTTTATCTAACGATTCTCCTTCAATCCATCTCGAAACGGTAACCAGCGTTCCATCGCATAACTTCGTAATTCGCTCGCCACGACAATTTTCAATTATTGTTTCGCGAATCTGCATACCCTGTTTCTTTAAGTGCTCTTGAAACGCAATCTCTGCTTTATATACCGGTATGCGCTCAAGACCTTCATAAATATACTCCGCAGAAAAACCTTCGACAGGTTTATGAATTTGCAGCAAATAATCCTTTCCCACACGATAGGTTAAATTCTCATTGTGCCTCAGCAACACCACTGCCGATGCGTCTATATTGTAATATAATAACGCTTCCTCTAAGTATTTGTGCTCCATATTTTGATAACCCTTCGCATAAACATATTCAAGTTTGTCTAACTAATTATAACATAGTTAAGGGAGAATTCAATATTCTGCAATGAAAAGACCGACCATTCAGATACTTCTCGCATCAAAATGGTCGGCCTAATTTGGTCTGGGTGAGAGGATTCGAACCTCCGGCCTCTTGAACCCCATTCAAGCACGCTACCAAGCTGCGCTACACCCAGTCGCGTTAACACGCAAGAGACAAGGTACCAAAGCAAAGCGCGCTTGTCAAGTGGAAAAATGGGCTGGAACGGCAATTTTGAGGGAATTTTCCTGAAGCGCTCAGATAGCCAGGCGATAGACCCGGTAGCGGCGGTACAGCTTGCCACCGGCGGACAGCGTGTTGTTGACGGAAACCACGTTGGTTTCATCCACCAGGGAGCCTTCAATGCGCTGGATGCCCAGCTTTTTGGCGCCCTTGACCGCCTCCGCCAGCAGCACGGTGTTGACCGCCTTGTTCTGGTACTCGGGCACCACATACTGGATGGGGCAGCGCGCGGACCTGGTCTGCCTGGATTTCACCAGGCGGCGGAGCCAGTTCAGCGGATTGCGCCTGCCATCGGTGCCGAGCATGGAAGGGCTGGAATCCAGGAAGCCGACCACCGCGCCGATGGGGCGCCTGCCGGCATAGGCCATGACCGCGGACTCGTTCTTTAGCCACGGCTTGATGCGCTTGAACAGCTGCAGCAAGTCCTCCGTGGTGGGCAGGTAGCTGTTGGACTCCTCCGGCGTGGCCTCGCTGATGACGGTGGACAGGTCCTGGGCGACGCGGATGAGGTTGCTCTTTGAAAAATCGATGTTCTCCACCCGGAAGCCGAAGCGGTCGCGGATGCGCTGGGACATGGGCAGGATGCGGTCCAGGGGGATCTTGTCCGTCTGGATGTCATAGGCCAGGTAATCCCGCCACTTCACAAAGCCGTACTTTTCCAGAATCTGCGGGACGGCCGGCGTATTGTAGGCATTTTCCAGCACAGGCGGGCCATCAAAGCCATCCACCAGCACACCTCGGTTTAACAGGTCATACTGTGGGGCGAGCGGGCCGTAAATCTGCTTGGCGCCGTGCTCTTTGATGAAGCGCACCGCGGCGTCCAGCACCGCGCGGGCATACTCATAGTTTTCAAAGGTTTCAAACAGGCTGATGAAGCCGGAGGGCTCGCCCTGGCGGACCATGTTGCGCAGGTCCACCCCCGCCAGCACCCGGGCCACCGGCGTTTCGTTGTCATAGGCCAGGAACATGCGCTGGATGCCCCTGGACAAAAACTCATTGTTCTTGCCGACCAGGGCTTCTGTCAGGGCAAAACGGCTGGGCGGCGCCCAGTTCTTATCGGCTTTGTAGATGTCAAAGGGCAACTGAATAAAGGGCTTGATATCCTTTCTGTTGGGCTTGACAATTTCTACATGAATCATCTTCGCTCTTCCTTTGCAATCATTCTCCTGTATACAAAGTATACCACCACGCAAGCGTGATGGCAATTCTTTGAACGGCTGTCCGGGACGGCCAATGTTATTCTTCTGGTTCTTTTGTTGGTGCGGGTGTGTGCAGGGCTTCTTCCAGCCTGGTCAGCAGCTTGTCCCTGCCTTCCCCGGTCTGGGAGGACCAGGGAACGATGTCCCAGGGCTGGACGGCCAGGTTGCGCGCCAGCACCGGCATCATCTTGCCCCGCTGTGCTCGGGACAGCTTGTCTGCCTTGGTGGCGGCCACGATGAAGGGCAGGCCGCTGCCGTAAAGGAAGGCGTTCATCTGCCTGTCCCCTTCGCTTGGTTCATGGCGGATGTCAACCAGGTGCAGCACGGACTTGAGCGTTTCCGCCTTGTCAAAGTACTCCCCCATCATTTGTCCCCAGGACTCCTGCTCCTTCTTGGAGACCTTGGCATAGCCATAGCCGGGCAGGTCAATCAGGTGGAAGCTGTTGTTGATTAAAAACACGTTGATCAAGCGGGTCTTGCCGGGGGTGGAGCTGGTCTTGGCCAGGCCCTTCACACGGCACAAAGCGTTAATCAGGCTGCTCTTGCCCACGTTGCTGCGCCCGGCCACGGCGATTTGCGGCAGGCCCCTGCCCGGGAAATCCCCGTAACGCGGCAGGCTGGTGACAAAGACAGCGGATTTAATCTCCATCAGCCTGCTCCAGCGCCAGCGCCAGCGCCAGCACCTCCTGGGCGCTGGACACATAGTGGATGTCAAAGGAATCCCTGATGTATTCGGGCAGCTCCGCGACATCCTTCTTGTTTTCCAGGGGCAGCGCCAGCGCCTTGATGTTGGCGCGGTAGGCCGCCAGCAGCTTTTCCTTGATGCCGCCAATGGGCAGCACGCGCCCGCCCAGGGTGATTTCACCGGTCATGGCCAGGTCCTGGCGCACCTTGCGCCCGCTTAAAGCGGACATCATGGCCACCGTCATGGTCACGCCGGCGGAGGGGCCGTCCTTGGGCACCGCGCCTTCGGGCACGTGGATGTGGATGTCCATGGTGGACTGGAAGTTGTCTGGCAGCTTGTAGGCCTTGCTCTGAGCGCGTACCCAGGACAGCGCCGCCTGGCCGGATTCCTTCATCACATCCCCCAGGGAGCCTGTGAGGGACAGCTTGCCCGTGCCCGGCATCACGGCGCACTCCACCTTGAGCAGCTCGCCGCCCACCTCGGTGTAGGCCAGTCCGATGACCACGCCAAGCATCGGTTCCTTCTCCGGGCGCTCGCGCAGGAAGCGCGGCGGCCCCAAATAGGTTTCAATCATGTCAGGCTTGACGGTCACCGTCTCATTGCCGGTGTCCAGCATCTCCACCGCGGCCTTGCGAACCACCTTGGCCAGGGTGCGCGTCAGGGTGCGCACGCCCGCTTCACGGGTGTAGTCCTCAATCACCTGCTTGATGGCCGCCTTGCCCATGCGCACGCTTCTGGGCGGCAAGCCGTTTTCGGCAATCTGTCGCCGCAGCAGATGCTTTTGCGCGATGTGCAGCTTTTCTTCCTCGGTGTAGCTGGAGACCTCGATGATTTCCATGCGGTCCAGCAGCGGTGCAGGGATGGTGTCCCGGGTGTTGGCCGTGGTGATGAACAGCACGCGGGACAGGTCAAAGGGCACATCCAGGTAGTGGTCACGGAAGGATGCGTTTTGCTCTGAATCCAGCACCTCCAGCATGGCGCTGGCCGGGTCGCCCCGGTAATCGCTGGACATCTTGTCAATCTCGTCAAACAGGAAGACCGGGTTCATGGTGCCCGCCCTTTTAATGCCGGAGATAATATGGCCGGGAATGGCGCCGATGTAGGTGCGGCGGTGGCCGTAGATTTCCGCCTCATCGCGCACGCCGCCCAGGGACAGCTTGACAAACTTGCGGTCCAGCGCCCGGGCGATCGCCTGCACGATGCTGGTCTTGCCAACGCCGGGCGGGCCTACAAAGCACAGGATGGGACCGCGGGGCACCACATGCTCGTCCGTTTTTCTGCGCATGGCCAGGATGGCCAGGTACTCGATGATGCGCTCCTTGACCTTGTCCATGCCGTAGTGATCCTCATCCAAAATGCGGCGGGCGCGGTTTAAGGACAGCTGGTCCTTGGAATACTTGCCCCAGGGCAGCTCCGCCAGCCAATCCAGGAAGTTTTCTGACACCGTGGACTCCGGGCTGCCCGCCATCATGCGCGACAGCTTCTCCAGCTCCTTGTCCGCTTTCTCGCGGGCTTCCTCGTTGAGGGGCACGCCGCTTAATTTCCGGCGCATCTCGTCCACGTCGTCTTCTTCGTTTTCACCCAGCTCATCCTGGATGGCCTTCATCTGCTCGCGCAGGTAGTATTCCTTCTGGGACTTGTCCACCTGCATGCGGATGCGCAGCTGCACCACGCGGTCGATGTTGGCGTTGCGCACCTCACGCGAGAGGATGACGCACAGCTTCTCCAGCCGCTCCTTGATACCAAGGGCCGCGAGCAGCTCGTGCCGCTCCTCCTGGCTGGTGGGCAGGTTGGAAGCGATGATGTCCACCAGCTCATCCGGGTTTTCAATCTTCTTGATGGAACGGATGAGGTCTTCGCTTAAACGGTTGCCCGACTCGGCATAGTGGTCCACGCTCTCCTTGGCAAAGCGCACCAAGGCCTGGACCTCTTCAGAATCCTCCGGCGCGACATTTGAGCGGATGGGCTGGATGCGAGCCACCCATTTTTCATCGTCCTGCTTGATGGACTTGAGCAGCGCGCGGCTTTCCCCCTCGATCAGCACCCGCAGGCTGTTGCCGGTCTGGTGCAGCACCTGTGAGATACGCGCGACGGTGCCCGCCTCATACAGGTCATCAAGTATGGGCTCTTCCGTTTCATCGTTTTTTTGCATCACCAGAAAGATGCGCTGGTCATCCTCCATGGCGGCATACACCGAAGCCACGGACTTGATCCGCGCGACATCGATGTGCATCACGGTGTGCGGGAAAATCAGGGTGCCCCGCAAGGGCAGGAAGGGGATGGTTTGGGTGGCGGTATTTCTTGCCATACGTTCTCCTTGTACAAAACCTCTCCCGGGATGGCAAAAGGTCCGCTGCCAGAAACTGGCAAGGGGCCGCATGCTGACTCCGAAAGAGGGAAGGGCTTAGGAAGCGTCGCTTTGCTGCGATTTTGCCCGCGCGGCGGGCTTGGTTTTGGCGGTGGGCAGCGCTTTGGGCTGCTTGCGAAGGACAGGCTTGGCGGCTTTTTCCACAACGTCTTTTGTGACCACACAATGGACCTGGTCCACAGCGCCGGGCAGCTCAAACATGGTGTCCATCAAGGCCGCTTCAAGAATGGCACGCAGGCCGCGCGCGCCGGTCTTGCGCTCCACCGCCTGGTGGGCGATGGCCTTGAGGGCCTCGTCTTCAAACTCCAAAGTGGCCTTGTCCAGCTCAAACAGGTACTGATACTGTTTGATCAGGGCATTTTTGGGCTCGGTCAGGATGCGCACCAGGGCGTCCTCGTCCAGGCTGTCCAGCGGCAGCATCACCGGGATGCGGCCCACCAACTCCGGGATGAGGCCAAACTTGACCAGGTCCTCCGCGCGCACCTGGGCCAGCAGCTTGCCAACGCGCTCCTCGTCCTTCTCGACATTGGGCGCGCCAAAGCCAACGGCACGGCTGCCCGTGCGGCTGGCGATGATGTTCTCAAGGCCGTCAAAGGCGCCGCCGCAGATGAAGAGGATGTTGGAGGTGTCAATGGGAATGGTCTCCTGCTGGGGGTGCTTGCGCCCGCCCTGGGGCGGGACATTGGCGATGGTGCCTTCCAAAATTTTCAGCAGCGCCTGCTGCACGCCTTCGCCGGAGACATCGCGGGTGATGGACACGTTCTCGCTCTTGCGGGCGATCTTGTCCACCTCATCCAGGTAAATGATGCCCTGCTGGGCGGCCTGGATGTTGCCGCCGGCCGCCTGGATCAAGCGCAGCAGGATGTTTTCCACGTCCTCACCCACGTAGCCGGCTTCCGTCAGGGAAGTGGCGTCCGCGATGGCGAAGGGCACATTCAGGATTCTGGCCAGGGTCTGCGCCAGGTAGGTTTTGCCGGTGCCGGTCTGGCCCAGCAGGAGGATGTTGGACTTTTGCAGCTCAACCTCCGCCTTCTTGCTGGCGTTGGAACGGATGCGCTTGTAGTGGTTGTACACCGCCACGCACAGGGCGCGCTTGACGCGCTCCTGGCCAATGACATACTCGTCCAGGGTCTTCTTGATTTCAGCCGGGGTCATCAACCGCGGCAGGCCGACGGGCTTTTGCGCCGGGGGAAGCGCCTCACCGATAACCTCGCTGCACAGCTCCACACACTCATTGCAAATGTAGGCCGTGGGCCCCGCGATGAGCTGCTTGACTTCGTTTTGGTGCTTGCCGCAAAAACTGCAGCGCGGCGGTTTTCTGTTGTCCGGGGTGTCCTTAGCCATTCTTGTCCTCAGTGTTTCTGGGTTCGAAAATCTCGTCGATGATGCCGTATTCCTTGGCGTCCTGCGCGGACATGAAGAAGTCGCGCTCGACGTCGTTGGCGATTTTTTCCAGCGGTTGGCCGGTCATCTCCGCCATCATGCGGTTCATCTTGTGCTTGGTCTTTAACAGCCATTCCACCCGGATGTTGACATCAGACGCCGTGCCTTCGGCGCCGCCGGAGGGCTGGTGGATCATCACCTCGGAGTTGGGCAGCGCCATGCGCTTGCCCTTGGTGCCCGCCATGAGCAGGAAGGCGCCCATGCTGGCGGCCATGCCAACGCACACGGTGCGCACCGGGGCTTTGATGTAGCGCATGGTGTCATAAATGGCCATGCCGGCCGTTACAGAGCCGCCGGGGCTGTTGATGTAGAGGTTGATGTCGGCGTTGGGGTTGTCCATGTCCAAAAACAGGAGCTGGGCGACAATGGCGTTGGCCATGCCGTCATGCACCGGGCCGGACAGGAAGATGATGCGGTCTTTCAACAGCCTTGAGTAAATATCGTAGGAACGCTCGGAATTTCCGGAGCGCTCAATCACATAAGGGATCATGTAGTCTGCCATGTGTTCTCCAATCAGCCTTCTTCAGGCTCCTTGTCAGTCTTCTTTTTGCTGGTCTTGGTCGCCGCCTTCTTGGCCGGCTTCTTCTTGCTTTCGGGCTGCTCTTCCTGGCCGTCCTCCAGCGCGCCGCTCACCGCGTCCAGCACTTCCTGGGCGTCAATGGGATCGTGGTGGGGGCCGTCGTGGATGTCCACCTTGGCGGAGCTCTTGATCAGGTCCACCACCTTGCGGCTCATGGCCAGGTCCTTGAAATTCTCGCGCTGCTTTTCATTGACCGTGGCTTTGTAGGTTTCAAAATCCTGGTGGTTGTCCTCGGCGTAGCGCTTGATCTGCTCGTCGATTTCCTCGTCGCTGATTTCGAATTTCTCGGCCTTGGCGATTTCGTCGATGACCAGCTCGGTCTTCACGCCGTTTTTGGCGTCGTCACGGAAGCGCTCGCGCAGGTCTTCCTCGGTGGTGTTGGTGTACATCAGGTAGTCTTCCATGCGCAGGCCCTGGTACATCATCTGCATCTTCATGTTCATGAAGAGGCGGTCAATCTGGCGCTCCACCATGGCCTTGGGGATGTCGCAGTCCGCGGCGTCCACGGCCTTTTGAATCAGTTCGTTCTCCAGCGCCACCTCGGCCTGGCGGTCGCGGTTTTCTTCCAGCTCCTTGACGATGGCCGCGCGGTAGTCCTCAAAGGTCTTGTGCTCGGACACGTCCTGGGCAAAATCATCGTCCATCTCAGGCTTCACTTCCTGGGTGGCGGAGTTGACCTTGACTTCAAACTGGGCTTCCTTGCCGGCCAGGGCTTCGGAGTGGTACGGGGTGGGGAAGGTCACGGTGATGATTTTCTCATCGCCGATGTTCATGCCCACCAGCTGCTCTTCAAAGCCGGGGATGAAGGAACCGGAGTCCAGGGTCAACTGGTGGCCGTCCGCCTGGCCGCCTTCAAAGGGAACGCCGTCCACAGAGCCCAGGTAGTTGATGTTGGCGGTGTCGCCGTTTTCCAGCGCGCGGCCTTCCACATCCTGGGAAGTGGTCATCTTCTGTACGTCGTGGGAAATGCGGTGCTCGATTTCTTCCTCTGACACCGGGTGGAGGTGGCGGGTGCCTTTCAAGCCTTTGTACTCGCCCAATTCGACATCGGGCTTGACAAAGACCGTCAGGCTGAACTGCAGTTCCTTGCCGCTGCCGATCTGGTCGACCTTGACATCGGGCTGGTCCACGGGGAAGAGGTTTTCCTGTTCGACCGCTTCTTCATACAGGTCGGGAAAAATTTTGTCAAAGGCATCATCATAGAAGATGCTTTCGCCGTACATGTTCTCAATGAGCTTGCGGGGCGCTTTGCCCTTCCTGAAGCCGGGCACGTTGATGCGCCCGCGGTTTTTCAGGTAAGAATCCTGCATTGCCGCGTCAAAGTCTTCCGAGGGTACATTGAAGGTGATCTTGTATTGGTTGCCGCTGATTTTTTCCGCCTGGTAGCTCATGTCTGTCCTCCTGATGTTGTGGCGCCGGTATAGAGTAAAGTGCGCCATAGATTAAAATACCATTTATGCCATCTGAATGCAAGCCGCGCGCATCGGCCCTGCGGCGGCCCTTGGAATCTACCCGTTTGGTGCAAAGCAGCGCGCAATATCTTTGAACAGACCGTAAACCTTTTCCCATTGCCTTGTTTGCTTTCCATGGCCAGGCAAAGCATGGTATAATCAGCCCGACCTGACAGTGAGGTGAATGATTTGTCTGATTTGGTCACTCAAAGAATTGAAGCCCTGTTCGCGTCCCTCAACCAGCCGGTCTTCCTGCTGGACAAGCAGGGGCGCTGCGTGGTTCCGCGCCAGGTGGACACCTTCATGCTGCCTTCCAGCCTGCAAGAAGGCGTGCCGGTGTCCAAGTCCGGCTATTTGTTTTTGACCCTGCCCGGCTTTGAAACCAGGACCCTGGCCAGCAAAGACGGCCCGCAGACCAAGGACATCCTGCTGCTGTGCGCGCAGATGATCAACCTGTTCCGACAGGAGCAGGGCATCACAAGGGAGCTGGGCAACGCGCTGAAACGGCTGGCTGAAAACGAGCTGAGCGCCCAGGAACTGGAAATTCTGATCCATGACCACGGCATCAAGCCCGGCCTGTGCCGCAGCGCGGTGCTGATTACCCTGCCGCGCGTCAGTCAGGGCATCAGCCAGGAAATGCTCGCGGACACCATTCCCCTGCAGGAGGACGACCTGCTCATTCCCATCAACCGCCACAGCATCCTGCTGGCGCGGTGCCTGGTGGATGAGGAGCAGGAGGACCTGAAGGAATACGCCATGGCCTTGCTGGACACCCTGCAAAACGAACTGGGCTTGCAGGCCGTCATCGGGCTGGGCCAGCCCATCCACAAGCTGGAAGAGCTTTCGCATTCCGCGCACCAGGCCCGGCAGGCGCTGGACATCGGCAGCGTGTTTTACCCGGAAGCCCAGGTCTACCTGTACAAGGACCTGGTGCTGGAGCGCTTCCTGCTGGACTGCGCGACCGAGCCTGCCAAACAATACATCGCGCTGCTGTTCAACCAGGACACCGAGAAGCTGTTTAGCGAGGAGATGCTGGACACCATCAACGTGTTCATCAACAACAGCCTAAACCTGACCGACGCGGCGCGGGAACTGTACATCCACCGCAACACCCTGGTGTACCGCCTGGACAAGATCCAGAAGGTCAGCGGGCTGGACCTGCGGCATTTCAAGGACGCGATGCTGTTCAAGCTCCTCAATGACCTGCGCAAGCGCGAGCAATCAAGCCAAGCAAGCCGGTAATGCTTTTAATGGAAAGGAAATCTATGATCAAACGACCCAAACACCACCGCGTCAGCCTGTACATCCTGGCCCTGGTCATCCTGCTGGGCCTCTCCCCAGTGTTCGCGCAGGCCAGCTGGTTTAACAGCAAGAAGAATGAAACGGTGACCATCTCCAAGGAAGAGTACGAACGGCTGAAGCAGTTTGAGCTGCTGGACGAGGTCAAGCAGTATGTGGACGCCTATTATTATGAGGAGCCCAACCAACAGGGCATGATGGATGGCGCCATTCAGGGCATGCTGCAGGGCTTGGGCGATGCCTATACATTCTATTACCCGGAGGAAGCCTGGAACAAGATGCAGGAGGACGACACCGGGAAGTACGCCGGCATCGGCGTTCAGATGCTGGGCAACTACGAAGACGGCTCCGTCACCATCATCCGTGTGTTCAAGGACACGCCCGCTGAGCGCGCGGGCCTGAAAAAAGGCGATGTTTTTTACAAGGTGGAAGACCTTGAGGTGACCACCCCCACCATGCAGGACGCTGTGGACATCATGCGCGGCGTGCCGGGTGAAAAGGTCCACATCGAAATTTTTCGCGACGGCGAGGTGCTGCCCTTTGACCTGATCAAGGCCAACATCGTGGTCAACCGCGTGGAATACAAGATGATAGACGACAAGGTGGGTTATATCATCCTGTTTGAGTTTGCCGGCGGCAGCATGGAAGCCTTCAGCAAGGCTTATGAGGAGCTGAAGGGCCAGGGCATGCAGTACCTGATTTTTGACCTGCGCGACAACCCCGGCGGCTGGGTGGGCGACGCGGAGAAGATCGGCAGCATGTTCCTTGATAAAAAAGTCCTGTACTACACCATGGACCGCGCGAGCAACAAGAAGGAATTTGTAACAGGCGCTACCAGCGACACCATGCCGCTGACCCTGCTGGTCAATGGCAACTCCGCCTCCGCGTCTGAGATCCTGGCCGGCGCCATGCAAGACCACAAGCGCGCCTATATCATCGGCGAAGAAACCTTTGGCAAGGGCGTCATTCAGTTTGTCGTGCCCTTGAGCGATGAGAAATCCGGCTTCCAGTTCACCACCGCCCAGTACTTCTCCCCTGATGGGGACAAAGTCCACAAAGAAGGCATTAAGCCGGACCTGGTGGTGGAAATGCCGGAGGAGTTCCTGGACACCTATTTTGACACCGCGGACCTGAGCGACCCGCAGCTGGCAAAGGCCTATGAGCACGCGCTGGATGAATTGAAAAAATAAACGGAGTCAATAGAAAAATCCGGCTGGTATGAAGTGCCAGCCGGATTTTTTGTTGGATAAAGTTTAGTTTTCATCTTCCTCGTATTGGAAGCCTGCCAGGTTCTGGCGAATCAAACGCAATTCGTTCAGCTGGGCGGCGATGGTGTTGTCCACATGGCTTAACACGCCATCCAGCTCCTGCTGGGTCTGGCCGCGCAGCGCCTGGGCATGCTGGTTGGCGTTTTCCAGGATTTCACGCGCCTGGGCTTCCGCGCGCGCCAGCACCGTGGTCTGGGAGACCAGCTCATCCGCCTGGGCCTTGGCGTCCTCAATCATGTTGTGGGCCCGGGCCTGGGCATCGGCCACCAGGGCGCTGACCTCATCCTCGGCCGCCTTGCGGGTCTGGTCGGCATAGGCGTCGGCGTTTTGCTTGGTGGTCTGGGCGTAGGAATTGGACTCGTTCACCGTGCCCTGCGCCTGCGCCATGGCCTGGCGGATGGTTTCCTCCGCCTTGTGGTTGGCGTCCACGAGGATGTGCTCCTCGTTGTCGACGATTTTCTGGGCGTTTTCCAGGGAGGGGTCATAGGCTGCGATCACGCGCTTGAGCAGGTCCACCGCCTGTTGCTGGTTGACCATCACCGTATCAGTCAGCGGGATTTTCTTGGCGTTCTTCAGCAGCAGGGTCAACTCATCCGAGAGGGCGAAAACTTCTGTTCTGGGCATACTTTCCTCCTTCTATTTCCTGTCTTGCTTGTTGTATATATTCTCTAAAACCACCTGCACGCACGGGGGCACGAAGTGGCTGGTATCACCCTTGAGCGTCGCGATTTGCCGGATCAGGGATGAGGAGATGGCGGCGTGGTTGCCGTGCGCGGGCAGGAAGATGGTTTCAAGTCCGGGCAGCAGGAGGGCGTTGGCATGGGCCATGGCGGACTCACTGTCCAGGTCCGCTGTGTTGCGCACCCCGCGGATGATCAATCGGCAGCCATTCGCCTTGGCCAAGTCCACCAGCAGCCCGCTGTCTTGCACCACGGTGATGCCGTCAAGCCCCCGCTCCAGGCAGGCTTGTTCAATCAGTTCCTTGCGCTGCATGATTGGCAGGAAGCCAGCCTTGTCTGGATTGTGCAGGATGGCGATGACCAGGTCATCCACAAAGGCCTTCGCCCGGGCAATCAGCTCCAGGTGGCCGTTGGTGATGGGATCAAAGCTGCCCGGGAAGATCGCTTTCAACGCTGGCCTCCTCTCTGGTGAACAGGTAGACGGCAGTATCGCCATAGCGCTTGCTTTTAATGGTTTCAAGCCCCGCGCAACATTCAAACTGTGTATTGGCGGCCTGTTCCAATAGGATGATACCCTGCTTTGACAGGATGTCCGCGAATCTAACTTCTTTTAGGATGATTCCGGCGTCCATTACATAGGGCGGGTCCAGCAACACCAGGTCAAAGCGCTCTGTCTGGGTCGTGAGGCGCTTGAGCGCCAGCTTCCAGTCCATCTGCAAAACCGTACTTTGGTCCGTTAAGCGCAATAGGCCAAGGTTTTCATGGATGACCCGGGCCGCCTCCCTGCTGTTGTCACAAAAGACCGCGTGCTGTGCCCCCCGGCTTAAGGCCTCGATGCCCAAAGCGCCTGAGCCCGCGAAGAGGTCCAGCACCCTGCCGCCTTCATATAGGCCTTTGAGCAGGTTGAAGCTGGCTTCGCGCACCAGGGAGCGGGTGGGGCGGGTGTCATCACCCTTGAGGGTTTTGAGCACCCTGGAGCGGTGCTCGCCGCCCAAAACACGGATGCCCATCAGACCAGCTGCTTGGGCTGGGGACGGCTTTGCTGCTTCGTCTTGCGCTGCTTTCGCGCCGCCTTGCGGGCATTGGTCGCGATGCCGCTGTGCACCAGGGAGCGGAAGTGCTCACCTCGCATATACCCCACGCCATAGCCCAGGGGCGCCACCAGAATCAGCAGCGGTGACAGGCGCTCAATCAGCAGGATGGCATCAGCATTGCCAGCGCCCGCGATGTTGACAAAGGGAAAGACCAGCAGCCGGACCAATAGGCGCAACACGTCGCTGACACCAATGACAGAGAAGTTTTTGTAGTAATTGAGCGCCAGGCTGATGTCCTGCCGGGATTCATAGCCCTTGACCCAGGAGGGCAGCGCCCCCAGGGTGTAGGTCTCCTTGACGGCAATCAGGGCATGGGCCAGGCACAGCAGCACCAGCGGCAGCGCCCCAATCAGCACTGTGACAAAGCCCTTCATGGGGTGGAAACAGCGCGCCAACTCTTCTTTGGGGATGGGTTTGCCTTCCTGCTGGCGCAGCAGGGCGATTTCGGCATAGGCCACATCGCCTTCGCCTTCCTTCGCGCCGTTGGAGTACATCAGGCCAAAGAAAGCCAGGATGACGGCAACATTGATCAGGACGCGCAACCAGGTGACCTCAATCACCAGCAGCTGCCCCAGGAAAAAATACAGCACAGCGGAAATTAACAGGTATACCAGAATGGTCAGCCCGCGCCGGGCCGCCAGCCCGGACATGGCAATACCTTTCAAATGTGGCTTTTTAATCAGCGGTTGTTTTCCTTTTTGTTTGAGTTTGTTGGTTTGCATTCAGTCCCCCATGCCTTGTTTGATATAGACGCGCGGCACCCGCGCGGAGATGGACAGCAGCACCTCATAGGAGATGGTGCCCAATAGGTTTGCCAGTTCATCCGCGGTGACGCATTCTGCGCCGTCACTGCCAAGCAGCACCGCCTGCTGGCCGGGTTGTACATCTTCCACTTCCGAAACATCCACCATCATCTGGTCCATGCAGACCCGGCCCAGCACATCACAGCGCTTGCCGTGGACCAGCACCTGCGCCTTGCCAGACAGCAAGCGGGCATAGCCATCCCCGTAGCCCACCGCCAGGGTGGCCACCCGCATGGGCTTTGATGCTACGAAGGTGGCCCCATAACTGATGGTTTCTCCACTTTCCACGTACTTGACATGAGTGATTTCCGCCAGCCACTTCATCACCATCTTCAGCGGGACGTCGGTCTTGACCGGAGAGTAGCCATAGGTGGCAATCCCCGCGCGCGCCATGCCATACTGCGCGTCTTCCCGCTTGAGCAAGGCGGAGGAGCCGCTGGTGTGCAGCAGGATATCCTGGGGCAAGCGTGCAATCAGTTCATGGAACCTGCGAAGCTGCCGGTCTGTCATGTCCGATTGCAGGTTGTCAGCACTGGCAAAATGCGTATACGCGCCGGTGAGTTTGACCTTGGGCATGTCAGTGAGCATGCTGAGCAATTCGCTGAGCGCTTCATCGGTTTTGACGCCGATGCGGTTCATGCCGGTGTCCAGTTTGATGTGGACCCGCGCGTCAACCCCAAGGCGCCGCGCGCACAGCTGCGCGTCCTGTACATGCCGCGGGGTGAAAGCGGTCAGCACAAGGCCATGGCGCACCGCCTCACAGGTGGCTTCCAGCCCCTGGCCTGACAGCACCAGGATGGGCAGGGTGATGCCCGCTTCACGCAGGACAATCCCTTCCTCAACCAGGGCCACGCCCAGCCAGTCCGCCTTGGCTTCCTGGGCCGCTTTCGCGATGGGCACCAGCCCATGGCCGTAGGCATCCGCCTTGACGACCGCCATCAACTTGCAGCCCGGCTTCAGGTGCGACCTGATGGCCCTCAGGTTGTCCTTGTAGGCGTCCAGGTCCACAAGGGCGCAGGTCTTGCGTAAGGCGGCAGTTTTGCTCCAGTCCATGATAAAACCTTCCCCCTGAAAATCGGGTGCCTTGATGGCCCTTGATGGCGTGATACCGCATTATAACACACCGCAAAGCAAGCCGCCAAGGCAGGCCAGGAGCGGGTTGTGACAGCAAACAAACAATATTCATGTAAAATTAACGTGCCAAAAACCACAAAACAGGGTATACTGAAGTTGGCCCAAACACCAGTCCTGTTTGGGCCTGCGATTGACAGCGCAAGTGTAACATGAAAGGTGTGTTCTTTATTTCATCCCTCGTATCCACCCTGGTATTCAGCCCCATTTCCCTGCAGGACAAGCCCTGGATGGACCAGCTGCTCAAAAACGGCCACCGCGGCGCGCTGGAGTACAATTTTACATCCAACTTTATCTGGCGTGAGGTGTACAAGCTGCAAGCCGCGCGCTTTGAGGACCGCCTGGTGGTGATGTCCAACCCGGACAATCCCTCCTTTATCTTCCCCAGCGGGCAGGGCCCGGTTGAACCGGTGGTGCACGCCATCAACGACTATGTCAAAGCCCTTGGAAAGCCGCTGGTATTCAACACATTGCTCAACGAGGACCGGGAGAAGCTGGAACAAGCCTTCCCGGACAAATTTTTAGTGGAACCGGACCGCAACGACTATGACTATGTGTATGAGTCCAAGCGCCTGATTTCATTGTCTGGCAAGAAGCTCAGCTCCAAGCGCAACCACATCAACAAGTTTTACATGGAAAACCCCTCCTGGTCCTTTGAAGCCATCACCCGGGACAACCTGGAGGACGCCCACAAGATGAGCCTGGAATGGTGCCTGCAGGCCGGCTGCCGCGACAATGACAGCCTGTTTGACGAGTCCTGCGCGGTGGAACAGGCCTTCAAGCACTATTTTGACCTGGGGCTGACCGGCGGACTGCTCAAAGCGGGCGGCCGCACCATCGCCTTCGCGATGGGCGAGGAACTCAATGAAGACACCTTCATCATCCACATTGAGAAGGCCTTTTACGAGTACCCGGGCGCCTACCAGATGATCAACCAGCAGTTTGTCGAGGCCTTTGCCAAGGACTATTCCCTTGTCAACCGCGAGGACGACGCCGGGGACGAAGGCCTGCGCCGCGCCAAGCTGTCCTATGACCCGACGATGCTGGTGGAGAAAAGCTCCGCCACGCTGATCGCGCCCCTGTGATTCGCCATCCAGACAACAAGGACCTGCCACAGCTGATCAGCCTGTGGGAGGAGGCTTTTGGGGACTCATTTGAGGAAACCCAGGCCTGGTTCAAGGCCCGGCACAAGGATGACAACATGCTGGTGTATGAAGAGGACGGCCTCATTAGCGGCATGATGAGCATGCTGCCGGTTGATTTGATGAGTCAGCAGAAAGCCTACCCCGCCCGCTATGTGTTCGCGGTGGCCACCAGAAAAAGCCACAGGGGGCGCGGCATCAGCAGCCGGCTGTTGGACAAGGCCCATGACCTGATGCGAAAGGAAGGCAGCGTCGCCTCCCTGCTGGTGCCCGCGGAAGACAGCCTCTTTGATTTTTATGGCAAGCGCGGCTATCAGACGCAATTTTTCATTGACGAAGCCCTGGTGGATGGAAAAGACCTTCAAGCGGTTACAGCGGGCGACAGCGCTGCGCAAACTTCTGCCGCGGAGTACTTAAGCGTCAGAAACGAAGCGTTCAGAGACAGCGGGCTCTTTATACGCTGGGATGTGGAAGCGCTGGACTTCATCAGGCAATCTGGCCTGTCAAACGGCGACCAGATGCTGACAATGCGCATCGGCGGCCGTACCGCGGCAGCGGTGTGCATGGTGCGGGAAGGCTATGTCCGGGTGACAGAATTGATCTGTCAGACAGGGGACGTCCCCCGCGCGCTGGCCTTGATTCACCAGCGTTATCAGGCGCGGCATTACCAGGTGCGCATGCGGGAAGGTTCGCTTGGGATGGGCAGCAACCGCCCCTTTGGGATGATTCATTGGCTGGGTGAACCCCTGGCAGTCAACGGCAGCCCGCCCTACCTTTCCTTCGCGAAGGATTAATCCGCAAACGAAAGCAAAGAATCCGCGAGCCATTTCGCGGATTCTTTGCATAGGAGGATCTTTAATAGCTGCCCTCGGTGTCGGACACGATGTCCACCACATCCTTGTGGCGGGAGGTGGCCCTGCGCTTGTTGAGCTCTTCCAGGAAGAGCTGCTCATCAAAGGGCAGGGTGACGGCTTTGCCCAGCCAGCTGGACAGGTGCATGGCGTTGGACAGCATAAGGGCATTGATGCCTTCCGTTCCGTTGGCGACCAGCGGGGTGCCATGCAGGACGTTGGCGGCGAAGGCATTCAGCACGCCCTTGTGCTGGGGGTTGGCGCCATCGGTCTGCACCTCCAATTTTTCCATGGGGGGCTTCGCAAAGGCCTTGTCCGAGGCCTTGCAGAAAGTCCGCTCGTCCACCAGCAGCTTGTCAAAGGTGAGCTTGTCATTCTCGCACACCAGGCGGCCCAGGGTGCCGGTGACCTCCAGGCGGTTGGTGCCAGGGGCGTCCGCGGTGGTGGTGATGAAGACGCCGGTGGCGCCGTTTTCATACTCCAGGTAGGCGGTGACGTCGTCCTCCACCTCGATGTCGTGCCATTTTCCCTCATGCAGGAAGGCGTGCACCTTGACGGGCATGCCGCACAGCCATTGCAGCAGGTCCAGCTGGTGGGGGCACTGGTTGAGCAGGACGCCCCCGCCCTCCCCCGCCCAGGTGGCGCGCCAGGCGCCGGAGTCATAGTAGTACTGGGTGCGGTACCAGTCGGTGATGATCAAGTTGACGCGCTTGATTTCCCCAACTTCACCTTTGTGGATCATCTCATGCATTTTCCTGTACAGCGCGTTGGTGCGCTGGTTGAACATCAGGCCAAAGGTCAGCTCCGGGTGTTTTTTGGCGGCCTCGTTCATCCTTTGCACTTCCAGGGTGTACACGCCCGCCGGCTTTTCCACCATCACATGCTGGCCGTGCTCAAAGGCCAGCATCGCCAATTCCGGGTGCTGGTAGTGCGGGGTGGCCACCAGCACGGCGTCGCAGACGCGGCTTTTGATGAGGTCGCTGCCTTCCTTGAAAACCTGCACGGAACCCGGCAGGGCCTCACCGGCGGCCTTCCGGCGCGCGTCCAGGCGCTCCGCAATGGCGACCAGCTCCACCTCCGGGGCTTCGCCATTCAAAATATACTGGCTGTGGCCGCTGCCCATGTTGCCAAAGCCGATGATGCCCAGTTTTACTTTGCTCATTGGTAGCCTTCCCCTTTCAGAAACTCATAGCTGCGCTTCAAGCAGGCAAAAGGATCCTCACCATAGCTGTTGTCCTGCTCCACCAGGAGGTACTTGGTCGTCCCCTGGGCTTTGAGCAGGTTGAGGATTTTATTAAAGGGCAGGTTGCCTTCGCCGACGACAGCCATGCGCTGCTCAAAGCCCTTGATGGCCATGTCCTTCAGATGCACGCAGGGGATGCGGTCTTTGAGCGCCTGAATGGTGTCGCAGACATCAGCGCCCGCCGCCTGCACCCAGTAGGTGTCCAGCGTGATGCCCAGCACCTCTTGCGGCATCTTCTCCAGGATGACGTCCAGCATGGTCTTGTCAGGGGTGACCCGCTCCCACTCCATGGCGTGGTGGTGGTACATCATCTTTTTTCCGGCTTTGTGGAAGAGCTCGGCCGCGCGCAAAAATTCATCCGCGAAGCCGGCAACGGCCTCCGGGCTGCGGTAGCGCTCGGGCATCATGCCAATGCCGATGTATTGGCAACCCAGGATGTTGTGGTCTTCAATCACACCCTCGGGGTCTTTCAGCATGCGGTCCGGGTTGGTGTGGGTCAGGACGATCTTCAGGTTGTTGTCATCACAGGCCTGTTTCATGAAAGATGGCTTTAAATCCCCCACGGCGGAGAGCTGGATGGTGGTATAGCCGATATCAGCCACCTTCTTCAT
>LSQX01248135.1_pt1 | contig 19630 bp, 18 predicted proteins | sample 654561 | NCBI WGS metagenome assembly LSQX01 (sample SAMN04489861, study PRJNA283612) | anaerobic digester metagenome | isolation source: 4 biogas reactors fed with cattle manure at either 37C or 55C with and... | place: Denmark: Kongens Lyngby | collected 2014
AAATTACGCCGGTACCACTACACAGCAGTTATCTATCATAGACATTTCTTATGATGAGTTCCATAACAATCAGTACAGGCTTGCACTGAAGGCCTTCTGTGAAACTGCCTACACCAGTCCGGCTGTTCTGACGGTCAACAGGCTTCCTGTAGTATCATTTGCTGATGATCCTTTACAGGCCTGCGGCGACATAGCCCTGGTCATCACACCGGAAATAAATGAAGGCTCGGGTACCTGGACATCACACAGCTGGTCCGGCGACATAGGTCCGCTTGACAACTATTTCAGTGCAACACCTACTTTCAGAACACGTATTGCCGATACTTATCATCTTACTTACAGGGTGATGGACAGTAACGGATGTGTGGGCGAAGGAAACGTGAGTGTGATGGTTGATGCTCCTGATGCGACATTTGCACAGGATGTATCAATGGAGTGTACTCCTGCCACGGTGAAGTTCAGCAAGGATATGACCGGAATGAGCAGCTGGGAATGGGATTTTGGTGACGGTTCTCCGGTCAATACTACGGACGAGAATCCGGAGCATGTGTTTATAAATACAACTTCCACGGCAATTATTTACAGGACCGTTACGCTGACGGTTGAGTCGATGGCAGGATGTACTGACACCAAAACATCAATGGTGACTGTTTATCCGGCAGTAATCGCCAATCTGACAGCAAGTGACGACAGTGTGTGTCATGGCAATCAGCTGATATTTACTGCAGATCCGGGAGCCAATATTTATATGTGGGATTATGGTGATGGAACGCCCAGGGTACCGGGAATAAACACTTCAACGCATATGTTTACCAATCCGACGGGCACACCGGTAACACGGACGGTTAAAGTGATAACCACATCAATGTACGGATGCTCTGACAGTACAACTATTGATATTGTTGTAATGCCGATGCCTCTTGCACAGTTCTCTGCAACACCGAACAATCAGACCTTTGATGCTGCAGGAAACAAGGTGAGTTTCACTGATGAGACAACACCTGTGAGCAACTGGACCTATCACTGGGATTTTGATGACGGTAGTTCATCGGTCTTGCAGAACCCGGAGCATACCTTTGGCGGAACAGGAAAATACGATGTGGTTCTGACAGTTACCAATGGCAAGTGTACCAGTACGGTAAGTCATCCGGTACATATCCTGCCGTTACCACCGGTAGCTGATTTTGATTCGATACCTTCGGGATGTGCCACATGGACCATCACGCCCAACAATACATCTCTCAACACTGAAATGCCCGGTACGACATACAGGTGGGATTTTGGCGACGGAAGCTATTCAACGGCAAAGAATCCGTCCTATACCTACTTCACCGCGGGAGAATACCGTGTTGAGCTTACCGTGACCGGTCCCGGCGGAGTATCGGTGAAATCACAGGTTGTAAGAGCCTATCCTTCTCCGAGAGCCTATTTCGAAGTTAGTCCCACGCTTGTTTTCGTAAATGATGAACGGGTCAGATGCTTCAACCTGACTGAAGGCGGAGACTACTTTGTATGGGAGTTCGGTGACGGTGATACTTCACGGATGAGAGAACCATATCACAAATATATGGAAGAAGGAGTCTATGACATTACTCTGTGGGCTTACAGCAACAACGGCTGCAGCGACGTGTTCGTCCTGTCACCCGGAGTGACTGTTCAGCCTGCAGGAGATGTAAGATTCTCATCGGTCTTCAGACCCAATCCTACAGGACCGATAGAAAGGACCGATCTGCCTACAGGAGGCAATGAGGTTGACCAGTTCTTCTTCCCGCCCATAAGGGACAAGGTGATCAAGTACAAGCTTCAGGTCTTCAACAGGCTTGGTGTGCTGATATTCGAAAGCCGCGACATTAACGTACCGTGGAACGGATATTACAAGGGTCAGCTTTGCCAGCAGGGAGTGTATGTGTGGTATGTTGAGGGCAAGTATGCCAATGGTCAGCCATTCAAAAAAGTTGGAGATATAACATTGCTGCATTAGAATGATCCGGGGTTCATGGCTGAATGCCTGAAACCCGGTTAACAAATTGAATCAGACAAAACGGCCCGTCGTAAGACGGGCTTTTTTTTGCAACAGTCATGATAGTTTTTATTATTGCGATAATTATAATAAATTTGTTTACGAAGGTTATCGCAACGTAAAACGTCATAAATAGAAATGTCGCAACCGTAGTTCTTGCAAGCATAAACCGTTCATTGAGAAGTTTTACATTTGTCTAAGTCGTACTAAAAATGTTATAACAAAGGATATTGCAACATAAAATATTGTAACGGAGAACACTTTAACGGCAATTGTTGCATTGACAAATGTCGTAACGAAAAACATCGCAACGGAAATATTGCACTGAGGAACATTTTAACGGCAAATGTTGCATTGACAAATGTCGCAACGAAAAACACCGCAATAAAAAATATAGAAAATTATGAGAGACAATCCTTTCAAATTCGGAACAGTAGTTGACGGAATATATTTTACCGACAGGGAAGAGGAAGTGTCGGAAATAACTTCCTATCTGAAAAGTGAGAATCATCTGATAATTATCAGTCCGAGGCGTTTTGGCAAGACAAGCCTGATAAGGAAAATACTTGCTGCATCCGGGCGCCGGTTCATATACCTCGACATGCAGCTTGTGCTTACGGAAGGAGATTTTGCGGCGCAGCTGCTTAAAAGGATATACAGGATCTTCCCGGTACAGAAGCTGAAAAATTATATCAAATCCTTTCGTATTATACCAACTGTCATCATGAATCCCGTGACAGGAGATGTGGAGATATCATTTTCCCCGGGTTCCCGCGATCTGGCTCCCCTGGAGGATGTCCTGAACCTTATTGAGAAGCTTGGAAAAGCAGAAGATAAGATAATTGTTGTACTCGATGAGTTTCAGGATGTTTTCAGGATCAATACCGGTCTTGTCAGGATGCTTCGCTCTGTGATACAGGTTCATAAAAATATCAATTATGTCTTTATGGGAAGCAGTGAGTCAATGATAAGGGAGATCTTTGAAAAGAAAGACTCACCCTTTTACAGGTTTGGAATACTCTATCCTCTGGGAAAGATACCTGAAGCGAAATTCCGCTTATTCCTTGAATATAATTTTCAGGGAATTACAGGTGATACGGGAAGTATATCGGAAAATATACTGAAGATAAGCGGGGCTCATCCCTACTATACCCAGCAGCTTGCCTTCATGGTATGGGAGCTTCTGAGCCATAAGGGACAGACAGAGGAGATGGTTGTGGATTTTGCCGCTGATGAAATTGTGAGAAGTCATGACAATGACTTTGAGCTGCTCTGGAACACACTCAACCGTACAGATATGTTGGTACTGGCAGGAATGTCTGAGAGCAATGCTTCACCGCTGTCGGAAGAGTTCAGGAAGCAGTTCGGAACGGGAGCTGCCAGCACGGTATACAGCACTCTTCAGCGGCTTATAAAAAAGGGAATGGTTGTCAGGGATGCTGCGGGCTATTTTATTGATGATCCTTTCTTCAGCAGATGGATAAGGATGAGAAGAAGGGTTTAGCCTGCTATACCAGATCTGCAGAGAGAAACTGAAAAGCCTGGAAAGAGAAGGTAACAATTTCACTGTAATTCATATGAGAGAATTTGGTTTGATCAGGAATAAAGTGACATTCCGGATACCTGCGGGTTTTCAGTTATCCGGGATGTATTAGATTTTCATAATCATACTGAATTACACATGTTTATAAACTTTATCAAACATTCAGTAAAAAGCTTTCTGAGAAATGCCGCGTTTGATTTAAAGTTATTTCTGAAGGTCCTTTTCGCAATATCCCTATTATATCTTTTTTCAGCATTGATTTATTTGGGATATGATTTTCAAAACGTGATTCAATTATATCAATCTACTTCAGATCCGGTCACTTTATTTAATCACAGTTTGTTACATATATGTACAGTACTATTTATCCTGCAGGTCTTTTCCCTTAAAAATCCACTGAGCGCACTGCTGGCTTATTTACACTTACCGGTTAAAAGGAACAAGCTGGTATTGTACATACTTCTTATGTCAATTTCCAATTATTTTTTTATCGGATTATTATTGTTTTTTGTTCCATATTCAATCACAACGATTCTTCCGGACTACAGTACCCAACAATTTTTATTCTATTTCACGGGAATTATAATAATCTTTTTTTCGGTCGGATATTTCAGTTTGCTGATCAGGAATCTGTTTGGAATTTCTTTTGTATATGTAATCCTCCCGGTACTTCTGTTTTCAGGTCTTTATTTTATAGATCTTTTCCTGGATATTTCTTTTACTGGCATGTCCGCTTTCATCTTTGAGCAACTCATAAACAAAAATCTGTATTTTCTAATATTGCTGGTTTTAATACTTACCGGTTTATTATTATGCAATTTCATTTTACTGAAAAAAGACTTTTACAGAATTTATCAAAATCAAAAAGCCTTACTGAATTACTCAGTCAGTCCGCGCAGTCATTATTTCAGAGAGAATGCTCTGTTTCCATATGCCATTCTTGAGATCAGACTTATCGCAAGAAACAGGCGGCCAAGAGGGTTTTTTTGGATAGCTGTATTTTTCCTGGTTATGTTTTGTATGATTATTCCCCGGGCTGATAAAGATTTATACCTTACATTCCTGGTTTATATTTTAATAAGCGGGATGTTTGGCTATAGTTTTATACAGTTTTTATTTTCATGGGAAAGCAGTTATTTTGATTTTATCTCATCGGCGAAATTCGATATCATTAAATATTTAAAGGCAAAATATCTGATATACATAATTTTAAGCCTGATAGTATTTATAATCTATTTGCTGGTTGTAAAACCGGCTAAAGCTGAGATACACATGTTCTTCTCGGCATTATTATATAATTCCGGTCTTGGATATTTTGTTCTTATTTTTATGGCAAGCTATAATAAATCCAGGATTGATCTGAATCGTAATATTTTTTTCAATTACCAGGGAATAAACAGTGTTCAGTTTTTGGGAGTAATATTAATTATGCTGATACCATGCCTGATCCTTTTTCTTTTGTTACTATGGGTGAATTTAACTCATAGCCTGCTTATTATTAATTTCATATGTATTGTTGCCCTGATCAATCAGAAGAAGATCTGGAAAATTATTCACAATAAATTATCGCAAAGAAAATATACTAATCTTGAAGGATACAGAAAATGATCAAAGCGGAGAATCTTTTAAAAAAGTTTGGAAACACGGTTGCCGTGGATATTCCTGAATTGTCAATCCGTGAAGGAGAAATCTGGGGACTTGTCGGGAATAACGGAGCAGGTAAAACAACTTTTTTAAGATTGATGGTTGATCTGTTGAAACCGGACACAGGACGTATTCTTTCAAAATCGATTCCGGTTTACCAGTCGGAACACTGGAAAAGTTACACCGGTTCTTTTATTGACAATAATTTTCTCATTGAATTTCTTACACCGTTAGAATATTTTAAATTCATTTCAAGGATTTACGAAATGGAGAGAAATGATTTATATGAAAAGCTTGAAAGCTATGATCATTTCCTTAACATTAAAACACCTGAAAGCTCCAAATATATAAGACAGTTATCATCGGGGGAGAAGCACAAGGTCGGCGTTATCGGTGCACTTCTTTCTGATCCTGAAGTGTTGATACTGGATGAACCTTTTAATTTCCTGGATCCCAGTTCGCAGATCATATTAAAAAAGATACTGGGTTCCGGATCCCGGAATAAAACCAGAACGCTTATTCTTTCCAGCCATAATCTGAATCATATATCTGATATATGCACCCGTGTTGCCCTGATGGAGAAGGGTAAAATAATAAAGGATCTTCAAAACAACAGAGAGTCAATGTCAGAAATTGAAGATTATTTCAGGTATCAGACCGATAATAAATCGTAATAGTCAGTATCTGATCCGGCAGCAGGGATTATTTCCATATTCAGTTGGGGGAAGGGATGATAATTATAACCATGGGTAATTCAAAAAACATAGTGAATAAACAATCACAAGATACTTTGACAGTAATACTGTTTATGAGACATTTTTTCTGATAATGAACAATAATAGTTTCAAAGATTATTTTCGTAAAGCTTCACTCTGGAAGATCGGACTGATTTGGGGCCTGATTACAGGAATCCTGGTGGCTATAGTTCAGGATAAGACTGTTCTGAAATATTTTCTTTCCTGGGAAATAGTTTTGCAATTGTTGTTTTTTATGATTGCCGGAGCCGGGCTGTTTGTCCTGGGAACAAGTTACCGTCTGTGGAAAAGATCAGATAGTAAGGATCGCAGTTTCAGTGATTCCGGAAAGACTGAGTGATAAGGACTTTTCTGTACTCTTCCTTCTTGTTAAAAAAGGAGGAAAAGCTGAAAACCCTGGTTAGCGGGATTTCCGGCAGGTTGTACCGGGCAATTACAGAAATTATACTCATACTCCTGAGAGTTTAGCACCCGGCCATTGTCGCTTATATTACCGGTATTGAAAAAAACAGCATTGCACTGCAGCGTTTTGAAGGTTCCATTGACTTTTACATTACCGGTATTGAAAAAGTGGCAGTGTACTGCAGCGTTTTGAAGGTTCTATGCGTACCAGTAATGTAAAAAGGACAACATTAAAAAAGAATAATCAAATGAAGCGGAATATTAAACTTTTCCTGACAGCCATGGCTGCTGTTATATTTCTGGTAACATGTTCAAAGATTGACGACGGGGAACCTGACCTGACTCCCAAAAATCTTAATTTCACCGCTATGGCATTACAGACCATAGAGAGCAGTAATGACTTCGGGATAGATCTTTTCACGAAGGTTGCCGAAACTGAAAGGGTAAACCTTATGTTATCGCCCCTGAGTGCAAGCATGGCCCTTACAATGCTGCTTAACGGATGCGATGGTGATACTTACACACAGTTGCAGGAAACACTTAAATATCCATCCGGAATGACAACCGGTGATATCAACGAAGCATATAATAGTCTTGTTGACCAGTTGCTGAATGCCGATCCGAAAGTGAAGCTGGCACTTGCGAATGCAATTTTTTACCATAACGGGTTCGTTGTAAAACAACCGTTTCTTGCCACGATGAACAATGATTACAAAGCTACGGTTGAAGCTCTCAACTTCGCGGCACCGGCTGCGCTGAATACAATCAATAAATGGGCCGGCGACAATACCAACGGTAAAATTCCAAAGGTACTGGATGAGATCGACCCCTTAATGGTAATGTTTATTATGAATGCACTCTATTTTAAAGGCGACTGGAGTTACCGCTTCGACAAATCGAAAACCAATGATCGTCCCTTCCTTCCCGACGGAGGTTCAACGGTAAATGTAAGTACCATGTTCAGCGAAGTGGGGGCTAAAGTAGTATCTGGTAACGATTACAGGGCAGTTGAGATGCCCTACGGACGATCCAATTTTACAATGGTAGTGATTGTTCCCAAGACAACACTGGCGGAATTCAATTCAACCTTCACGTCTCAGACATGGAATTCGGTAACCGGAGTTTTTGATGACACAGATGAATTTGAGAAGTATTCTGTTTATATGCCCAAATTCAAATTTTCATATGAGAAATACCTGAATGATCAATTGAAGAGCATGGGTATGCTTGATGCATTCCTTGCCGGAAAAGCAGACCTTTCAGGAATTTCGGATCAGGGGATTTTTGTGAGTTTTGTAAAGCAGAACACATTCGTTGAGGTGGATGAGAAAGGAACGGAAGCCGCAGCAGTTACAACAATAGGCATGCGGGCTGTGAGTTTGGATCCCCGGATATTCCTTGTCGACAAGTCATTCATATTTGCTATACGTGAACGGACAACAAATACCCTGTTGTTCATCGGACAGGTGGTGAAGCCGGAGGTGTAAAAACCGATGCAAAGAACAGTTTGGGGCAGTCCCTTGGCAGGACAAACTCCGTGATAAACCGGATCGGAGACAAGTTCTCAATATATCACTGATTTTGTTTACTGTATTTGATTACTTACTATTTAAAATTATCTGATATTCTGTTTCTATCTTCATTTTCCTTGTCGTTCTTATGATACAATTCTATGAAGATGATTTTTTGTTCATCAGGAAAATGAGCATAAATCAATCTTAATCCTGAATTAACACCTCTGCCTTTTAATGCCTTACAGGCAAGTTTCTTCACTTTAATGATACACGTTTCCAAACCCAATTTATCAATACGAAAACTAAAAGGAGGTCTTTCATCGGGCATTATTTCCAATACCTTTTTAACCACGTCTAAATCCTCATTTAGCGTTCTGTATTTTTTCAAAAGACTTTTCAAGTCCTTTTTAAATTCGGTTAATTCGTCAAAGGTCATTGTTCTTCAATTTCATCTCCGTAGTTTCTAACAGAGAAAGGCGCATCTCTGTAAAATGCCAGTTCATAATTTATTTCTTCTCCTTCTTTTGAAGCCAGCCAGGGCATATCTTTATGGGAATAGTTGCTGATTGCCGCAGCAGACCAATCACTCATTTGTTCAATAACGCTGTCAATGATTTCTTTTTCACTTGCCCTAAGTTCAGTTAAATCAGCTTTTTTTAAAGGCAGATAGCGGGTTTGGGGATAACCGTGATATTTAGTTTTTACTCTTTGCAATTGTCCATCGTTAATCATCTGGTTGATGACTGCGTCAAACTTTTGCGGAACAGGCCCATAAGGTAATTTGCGATAACTGGCTCCTGTCAGATGCTCCTCGTAGATCTCATAATTATTGAAATCAGAGAAATAAAGTAATTTATAGAGAACTGTTTCACCAACATTTGGCTTGCCTGCACAGCGCTCAAGAATATACAACAAGACATTTTTAAACTTATCGACTTGAAGCTCAGGCACAGAAATACGATCTTCCACCGGCTTTGATTTTTTCTCCTCTTTTATATTTAATTCCTGACTTGCGGAGAAATCCTTAGACATAAAATCATCCAAAGAGAACCTCAAAACCTGTGATAATTTTTGCAGTTCAAGAATATCAACACTTCTATTACCTAATTCAATTTGAGCCAATGACGGTCGGGAAATTCCGATTTTTTTAGCCAAATCTTCCTGAGATAGCCCTTTTGTTCTGCGAAGCTCAGCTATCCTCTGACCAATTTGCTTTTGTGACAATTTTATAGTCATATCATTTTTGTATTGTTATTGTTTAACAGTTCAAAAGTACACAATGTTTTATTGTAAAACAATCCATTGTTTTAAATAACAACAAATGCTGGTATAGTGTAGAAACCAGAAAGGTGAAATACAATTTCATTTAATCCGGGCTGAGGCGACTCAATCATTTTTTTTAGGCTTCAGACCACTCACCTTTTGCTATCTCATCATATATGGCTGTTATTATTTTAGATTAATGTACTCGTTAGTATTCCCCGGGGTTGATCCATTTTTAAATATCTGTTACCTTTGGGTGGTTCTTATAAAGAACAGAGATATATGGGAAAAATTAAAAGGATCGGGGTGCTGACATCTGGAGGAGATGCCCCGGGTATGAATGCTGCCATAAGAGCTGTGGTCAGAACTGCGGTTTACAACGGACTTAAAGTTACAGGTATCAGGCAGGGATTCTACGGAATGATATATAAAGACTTCGTGGAGATGGAGGCTTCATCTGTAAGCGATATAATTCAGCGCGGCGGGACAATCCTTAAGACGGCGCGATGTGAAGAATTCATGACAGAAGAAGGAAGGCTTACTGCTTACAGGAATCTGAGAGAAGCAGGAATCGACGGTGTTGTGGTAATAGGTGGGGATGGTTCTTTCATTGGCGCCAGGTTATTCTGCGAGGAGCACGATATCCCTTTTGTAGGTATTCCGGGAACGATAGACAATGACATCTGTGGTACCGATTACACAATAGGTCATGATACTGCGCTGAATACTGTCGTGCAGGCAGTTGATAAGATCAGGGACACGGCAGATGCTCACAACCGTATATTTTTCGTTGAGGTTATGGGTGCTGAAGCAGGTTACATTGCACTCTACGGTGGACTGGCCAGCGGGGCAGAAGCTATACTGATTCCTGAAACCACAGATGAAGAACGTGATCTCATTAAGATCATCAGGCCTGATAGCGGTAGAAAAAAAACAAGTATAATCGCGATAGTGGCAGAAGGTGATGAGAGTGGTGGCGCCATTGCACTTTCCGAAAAAGTAAAGAGTGAATTCAAAGATGTGGATATAAGAGTGTCGATACTCGGTCATCTGCAGAGGGGCGGATCTCCTTCGGCAACCGACAGGGTCAATGCAAGCAAGATGGGATATGCGGCCGTGAAGGCCCTGCTCGACAATCAGAAGAGCGTGATGATCGGCCTTGTAAACAACGAGATCACTCTTATTTCATTCAGCAGATCATTAAAGCTTAATAAGCATATAAACCACAAGCTGATAGAGCTTGCAAAAATATTATCGGCTTAATAGCTCAACCACAAAAGCACAGTGACCGGATGAGCTGACTCTGTGAAGAATCTGATGGATTTTTTACATGATCAGATGAACTTTGATGCGGGAATCGAGGTTTAAATAATTATTTAAACCTCAATGTTTTATAACTGCATGTTGTGGTGCGTTTATTGATTATTATGCTGTCATCGGACTTATTTGTATTTGCCCGCCGATTGCTCTTAATACTTTCATAATCGTCTCAAACTGAGGCTTTGCACCATCAGATAAAGCTTTGTATAAACTAGGTCGGCTTAATCCGGTTTCTTGAGCAATTTTTGTCATTCCAATTGATTTTGCAATATGTCCAATTGCTGCTTACATAGGGCCAAAAAGCTGTCACGGTGTGGGATTAAAATTGCGGACAGATGCACGTGTCCGAGTGCAAGAACTATTACAAATTTGTCTTGAGTGCAGGAGCTTTGAAAAACCGTGACAAGCTTATTGACCCTGCCGTCCGTGTAGCTGTAGTTATTTTATTAACTCAATTTCTTTCAGGAGAGCTTTATTACAAATGTCAAGTTTCCTTTTAGTGTTTTTATTCATCTCAAATGATAATCTAATCTCTTGTTCAGGTGCAAATCGAGCTGGTTTACTAAATACACTCGGAACAGTTGAAAATGATAGTAGATAGTGGAATAATTCAACACTGAGATCAGGGCCCACACCATTAAGGTCTTCAATAAGTTGTTTCACTTTATACGCTTTAAAATCTGAATATGTAACTTTCATTGAATACCATTTTTGAGCACCGATAGCATTCTTTATTTTTTCAGCGAAAGATCTTAAATTCTTGATTTTAATAACCACTCCTCCAAATCGTTTGCTCATATAAACAGACTCTTCAAGTGTGTACGTTCCGCAGAATACGTATTGATCAAAACCAGATATAAGTGAGGTGAAGATCTGTCGATTACCGGAATTTATTATGATATTACTAAATCCTTCTTTAGGGTCTTTACTAGACTCATTCTCAATTTCTCTATAATATTTAAGGGAACCAAGTCTGAAATGGCCTTTTAAAATGTGGTTTTGATATACTTCTTGGGGAATGAATTTGTATAATGGAATGCCATGATCCTCAATATATGATGTTGGTTCTAGTATGTTGCCAAAGAATTTAGAGGGCGACTCCAAATTTCTTGATGTTTTATCAAGAAAATTTGAAGTAATTTCTATCATATTTTTTAATTCATCTTCTGTAAATAAAAAGTTTTCTTTGGTCATGTAAATTAGCTGTAGTAACAGGCTCTTATTATTATGTTTGTACTCATAACCAACTAATTTATGAAATCTCCTTATCATATTTATGGTCTATAATTACGGCTAACTTATAACAAAATAATAGATAAACTTAATATTCATGTGTATGGGTGGATTTTGTCATGACTGTTAACCATTTCAGATTATCATGTTTGTCTGAGTTTCTTTTTGTAAATATTTTCCAATTTAATACAGCACAGCCCCGTCAATCACACAGGCAAAGCATTAACAAAATAATCTAATACGCTGGAAATATATTTGTTACTGACATTCTACGATTGATGTTCAATTTACAAATAATTCCGGGACTACGGGGTCTGAATTTTCACATAAATGACTTTTTAAGTTAAGCATTACCGGTAAACTATAATCTTCTTTCCCTGTTATAATAATCAGGTGGTCCGGTAATTCAATACCTGCCAACAAACCAGAATCCTTTTCTTGTTATATTTTCTTTGCATGTGTGATTTTTTGAGTTACAGTCAGTAACAATTGAACTAACAAGATGCATCACGCCTTTCAGGTATTCCGGATCAGGGGATTGTTTCAGACTTTTTAAAGCAGAACACTTACGTTGAGGTGCCCCTCTTAGCGGAAATTACTTCGCGATGAACCGGACCGAAGCCTTTTAAATATAGCATCCCTTAAATATAGCATCCCTTATTGTTTCAGGTAACAGATCAGTTCCAGTTCACGGAATGCTGGCTGTCCCCATAGTTCTTTATAATTATGCAGGACACTTGTTTTCCAGTATGGAATATCAAGATCTTCCCGGGTAAGGATCCCAACAGGCAGTCCTCCTGTTATATCTCCTGTAAAAACAGCATACTGGGGAGAAAAATCATATCCTTCACCATACATAAGGCTTTGACTGAAGGGATTTTTTCCCTGCATCCATTCCAGTTGAGCCAGGGCAATCTGATGTGCTTCGGGATCTCTGAAAAGCCGGTTCGCTGATGCCAGTCCCTGTGCCGGTGAAAGGATGACGGAGCTGTTGCCCCTGAAAGCATGCCATACCGGAAACATTCTCAGGTAATGATCATCATCCAGCCTGATACCATTCAGTATCTGTGCATCATCCGGAGTTCCGCCAAGCCTGTAGATATTTGCCGGAAGCATGAGATATGGTGATGTAAGCTTTGCAATATCAATAAGGTAGTTTTTATGTAACTCAGCAGATCTGATCCACTCCGGATATTTTTCATGACGGGGGAAAAGCCTGCAAAGTTCGACAATACCCGGGATAGGTGACGCTGCCGTGTAGCTGTGATTATATCCGAAAAACCTGTTCCGGGCTCTATTCATATAAAAGAATCCGCTCAGTGGGATATCCCAGTCCATCGGTTCCGTCTGCTGGAAGGCCATAAGTGAATCGGCATAACCGATTGTCAGATTTTTAATTTTTTCGTCCTTTGTCAGCTGATAGAGTTTTGTCCCGGCCAGGACTGCTATTGAAAGGCTTTCCGTATTCCATCTGTGAGGATGATTCACCAGGAGATCCCAGTATTCCATGGCGTATTTTTCAGACTTATCAGCCATTCCGGGATTTATCTTTTTAAGGGTAAGAGCTGCTTCAACATCAGCAATTATTGAATAATAATTGTCATTGGTGTTTATCCTGCTTCCCGGCTGAACGGGCTTGTCATCAAAATTTCCGATCACCCCGTCAGTGTAGCAGTCGTGGGTTGTCCAGCTAATAACCTGCAGACCGTCAAAGCGGTTTTTGTGAAGCCAGTTGAGTCCCCACATGCCTTCCTCGATTAAACGGTCCGAAAGCCTTTTGTTTTCTTTCCGGTATTCACGGGCAAGCCTGAAGAAGACAGCCGTAGCACTGGCGGTCTGCCAGTATGACTGCGAAAGGTCACCTGCATCGTGCCATCCTCCCGCCATTACTATTGTATCTCCCCTGTAAACGGTATACCAGTCGGTATGACATTCAAGATGGATTCCCGGCTGGTTGAATCCGCATCTCTGAAGGTAGAACTGGTTTGTGATCTTTTCAATGACCGGAAGCCATACATCCCGGCCTATGGGGAAGGGTTTTGATTCCGTATTGCCATATACAATCCTGTAATCGCCCGGGGTTTTTACTTCGGTAAAATCAAATACCGTGAATGTACCGGTCCTGCCGGTCTGTTTCAGAACTTCTTTTTCAAGAACGGTTTTGTCTGTATGTTGGTTCACGACGCGAAACTTGTCTCCGCCTGATATTGAAGTAAAGGCAATCTTTTGATCCTTAATGTTATATCCTGAATGTGAAAATGATATTGCTCTGTCTGTTCCCCAGCCTTCATAATAATCCGGCTCAACCAGTTCAAGTTTCAGATTATCTGCATAATATACAATGGTGTCAGCTGCATCCGGTTCATTTCCCTGCAAACCATAGCTTATAGTTATCCCGGTTACTTTGTCGTGTGGCAGATGAGGAATCTCCATGACAAGCTTGTTCCACTTGTTGTTTTCGAGCATGACAGTGTGCCATCCTTCCTTGCCATACTGATCAGGGACATTATCTTCATTATGCAGTATCAGTGTCAGATATAATTTCCTGAACCCTCTGAATTCCGGATATATATTGACTGCAATCCGGTTGTATTTTGAAAAGTTCTCTGCGGGGAATTTGCGTGTAAGGTTTTGTCTGCCCCAGTATCTTCCGTCGGTACCCGTGCTGACAGGCAGTTTTGTGGGAGATACGAATTTAATGGATGATTTTCCTTCAAAAACTATTTCATCCGAAAGACTGATGCCGGCAACATTTTTCCGGCCTTCGAAAGTAAGCTCCCAGTTTTCAAGGGACTCCATTCCATCAATAAGAACGGACTCAAGAATTTCCTTATGATCCCATTTATACTGCAGGCTGTTGGAAGTATCCATTGGCATGGCTTTATGCTCATACAGCCAGGCTCCGTATTCTGTGTCCTGTGTCTTTTTACTGTTACAGCCAGAAATGATAAGCAGGACAATACATGACAGGGAGAGTAATTTTTTCATGATTTATTTTTTATCTGTTACAGTCATCGTGGCGGAATTTCTTTTGTTCTTTGCGTGACGCCGGATGTCCGGGGATACATTCAGCAGCTTGCACAGTAGTGTCATTTACCGTTTATAATTGATTTTGGCATTTTCACTTACTGAGGCAAGCCCTCACATATCAAAATTACTGCTAATCTTTTACATATAAGCAGGATAAATAATCCTTTGAAATTTTGTTCAGTTTCTCTGGACTCATTTAATATATTTATCTATATTTGGTCAGCTGCGTTTCTTTAAAATCAAAATATAATGGCTCTCTTAAAGTACATCGAAAGGGTGCGCCGTATTGATATGTTAATACATATGAAAGCAACCGGTCCGCCGATGGAGTTTGCCAGCAAGCTTGGCATAAGGAGAAGCACCCTGTTTCAATCGCTTCAGGAGATGAAGGAAATGGGGGTTGACATCAGATATTCGAATACAAGGGAGACATATTATTATGCGGATGGAAGAAGAATTGAAATAAAAATTGAGAAGCCAGCCAACTGATCGTAATGTTTGATTCTGCTGATTGTACGGGCATTTTGATAAATGCTGTATAAAATTGTACGACAACTAGTTATCATAAATAATATTTCAATTCGTGAAACAATGAAAGTGTTGGAACAATACTTCGGCTTAGAAAGAAACAGGCTGTTATTTATCATGATATCAGTAAATCTGTTACTGATATGGATGTCAAGAAGCGTACTTATAAACGAAACTGTATTTTATAATTCATACAGTGAACAGCTGACCTATGAGCGGTCAATGGAACTTTTCAAAAGGATCATGGAATTATCCTGGATCAGCTATCTGTTTTCACCTCTCATGCTGATCATTAAATTCTCGGTTCTGAGCCTGATAATTTATACAGGATTCTTCCTCAGTGATCTGCATGGAGAAGTGACACTGGGTATGATCTTTACCACAGTGATTGCCTCGGAGATCATAATAGTTTTTGCTTCTCTTGCCAAATTCATGTGGTTTGCATTTTTCGCCGGGAATTATACACTCAATGAGATGAATTTCTTCTATCCCCTTTCTCTGATTAATTTGTTCAGAAAGAATGAAGTGGCGAATTACTGGGTCTATCCGCTTCAATCCGTTAATCTGTTCCAGGTGACTTATATTCTGATGCTGGCTACAGGCCTCCGGAAAATCAGTTCTGTGAAAAGAGAAAAGGCCGATATAATAATTTTGCTAACCTATGGTCCGGCACTGATTCTGTGGATTGCATTAATAATGTTCATTACCATTGATGTTCAGTCATGAAAAAGTTATTTACCTCAGTAATAATAGTATTTGTTTGTGTAATTCTTTTTATTCTGGCAAAAGGGATATTCCTGAAAGTAGTAAAGGCGAATGACCGTGACGACAGGATTAAAACCCTGCCGTCTTTTTCTCTGGCGATACTGGATGGCGGCATGTTTAATTCCTGGGATATGAAAAATGGCCCTTTGCTTATTGTCTATTTTCATCCTGACTGTGATTATTGTCAATATGAGATATCTTCCATTATCCGGAATGATATTCAGTCAAAGGGTGTTAAAGTTTTGCTTGTCAGCAATGCCCTGCCGGAATCCGTTCATGAATTTATGGAACAATTTGAAGCGGGACAGAATGAGTTCTGTATTTTATCAGACAGTTCACTGGCTTTTTCATGCATGTTTGGTATCAGTGTTATCCCTGTCAGTCTGATATATAATAAGGATCTTGAGCTGGTAAAATTCTTCAAGGGGGAAGTAAGCCCGGATGTAATTCTAAATTCTTTGAAAGATGTCTGTCAATATCAGGAAAATTAAAGAAAAAGCTCTTCTCCAGAATGATTCCACCGACTGCGGCGCTGCCTGCCTGGCTTCGGCCATAAGATATTTCGGCGGAGAATCCGGTATTGAAAGAATAAGGAAACTAAGCGGAACATCCCAGTCGGGAACAACAATGCTCGGACTTTACCAGGCAGCTGTTGCAAGCGGGATGGAAGCACAGGGATATGAGGCTTCAATTGAAAGTATTATGTCTTTCGAAGGTTTGCTTATTCTTCATGTCAGTCCGGAAATAAGGTATGATCATTATATTTTAAGTTTTGGTTATGAGAATGGTCATTTTGTCCTGTGGGATCCTGCAAGCGGACTTACAACCAAAACAGCAGAAGAACTGGAAAGGATCTGGCCCGGCCACAAATGTCTGTCTGTAGCTCCGGGTGATACTTTTGTATATAAAAGTGAGGAAGAGAAGGGAAAGCGGAAATGGCTGCTCAACACCATAAAACCCGACAGGGAGCTTTTGCTGATCAGTATTTTACTTGGTTTGCTTATTTCAGCCCTTGGTGCTGTAATGGCTGTTTTTACCCAGAAACTGATCGACCGTATATTACCTTCAGGTGAAGTAAAGATACTTCTGATCTCCTGTGTACTTGTTTTTGTCCTTCTTTCATCGAGGGTGGTCTTGTTATCACTCAGGCAATATATACTGCTGGCACAGGGAAAATCATTCAATATACGTATAGTGGATGGATTTTACCGCTCCTTGCTGGGACTTCCGAAATTGTTTTTTGATACGCGTAAGACAGGTGACCTGGTGGCACGCCTTAATGATACAATGCGTATTCAAAGAGTGATATCCGATCTTATAAGTATCTATTTCATTGATATTGTTGTTCTGATTGTAACTGCCGTGCTGATCTTTGTGTATTCCGTACCGGCAGGTGTTATTTCATTAATTGCAATTCCTTTGATTTATTCACTGGTGTACCGGTGGAATAAAAAAATCATTTCATCCCAGAATGAATTAATGTCTGGCTATGCATTGAATGAAAGTAATTTTATTAATTCACTCAGAGGCATAGCAGAAATAAAATGCATGAACTGGCAGAGTTATTATGCTTCCAGGAATGAATATATATTCACTAATTTCCAGGAAAAGTTTTTTTCACTGGGAAAGATCAGGGTCAGTCTGGGTATGCTGACCAATCTGGCTGGAACCCTTTACCTGATAGTATTGCTCGTTTATTCATCGGTGAGGGTAATGGATTTGCAGATGACACATGGAGAATTGATGGCAATTCTGTCACTTAGTTCAACCCTGATACCTTCAGTGATGAATCTGGCATTGATTTCCATTCCCTTAAGCGAAGCGAAGGTAGCTATCGAAAGGATGTTTGAATTTACCAGGATCAGTCCGGAAGAGGCTGATTCCAATCATGAAAATGAGGATATCGTTATTAAAAAAATCAAACTTAATGATCTAAAGTTTCGTTTTCCGGGACAGAAATTGTTTCTGACAGATATAAACCTGGAAATTGAAAAAGGGAAAATAATTGCTTTGGTGGGAGAATCGGGTTCGGGAAAAAGTACTCTTGTAAACATCCTTTTAAGATTCCTGATTCCGGAATCAGGTAAGGTTATCATAAATGATTCCGTTCCGGACAATTTGATATCACCTGATATATGGCGCAGGTCAGTTGGTGTTGTCCCGCAGGACATACATATTTTTAACGGGACAATACTGGAAAATTTAATTCCTGAACCTTCGGAAAAAAAGGCGGATGTTTTATTACGGCTCATATCTGATTACGGACTGGATCCGTTTATTACGGCTTTGCCCCTGGGACTGGCGACACTGGTAGGGGAAGACGGTGTTAAATTATCGGGAGGCCAGAAACAGGTAATTGCATTCCTCAGGGCACTGATCAATGAACCCGATATTTTACTGATTGATGAAGGCACATCGGGCATGGATAAGGATACAGAGGATCTGATATTAAGGATGCTGATCAGCCTGAAGGGGAAGCTGGGAATCTTACTTGTTACTCACAGGATCAATCTGATTAAAAAAATCTGTGACAGGATTTATATACTTGAGGATCGTACTATTAAAGAGTCGGGAACTCATTATGAACTTATCAGCAGCGAAAATATTTATAAGCGTTACTGGGAAGAATTTAATTAAAAATTGTCCTGGTCCGGTATTATTGGACCGGGCTTATTTATTTTTCGGATGCAGATATAATTGAGTCAATTAGAACTGCAGGCAGTAACCGAAAAGCCTGAAAAGAGTAGGTAACAATTTCAATGTAATTTTTATGAAAGAGATTAGCTTAGAGCAAATGGCAAGTGTTGCAGGCTCAAAATCTTGCGGAGCATCTTTGGCACTTTATGGAATTGCATTTATCGGATTATGTGCCTCTACAGGCGGTGTAGCTATTTGTGCTGCAATTACATTTGGTGCATCATTGCATGATGTTTACGTTTCCTGTTATAGGATGAAGTAATTTTGAGCAAATGAATTCAATGGTATCCGGTTATTACTTAAATATATAAGGATACCATTGATTATATGTCAACTTTTTTAGGATGAGTATAAAAAGAACATTATCAAAAGTCATATTAATAGTAGCTTCATTTTTGATATTATTACTTGCCATATTTTTAACGCAAAAAAATATTTGGGCAAATGATTTGTTTGATTATTTATCATTGTTCAGTTTAGTAATCATACTGGATTTTATGGTATATGAGCTTAGCTGCCCTGGTTACAAAGGTCGTAATCATCTTGTTTTCTGCACATTTCCGATTTCACGCTGGTCTGTAATTATTCTGGAAATTAAATATTACTTAAAAAGATGGGAGTTGTTTGTTTTTGTAATTTCAGTTTTATTTTATTTGACCTATTTCTATTTTCTAAGCAACACACGAGTATTACCGGTTATTTTAATACTTATTCTTTACATTCTTCAGATTACATATTTGATAATAATTCTGTTTTTAGTAAAGCATTTATTTAACATTAGAAATTCAGAATCAAATATTAAAAACTATTCATCACTTTTCATTTCTTTTATAATACTATTATATTCATTTTCAGACAAGTCAAAAATCATTGAATTCATATTTTATAATAATCCCATTTCCAATGGGTTTTTGTC
>LSQX01096354.1_pt1 | contig 19629 bp, 14 predicted proteins | sample 654561 | NCBI WGS metagenome assembly LSQX01 (sample SAMN04489861, study PRJNA283612) | anaerobic digester metagenome | isolation source: 4 biogas reactors fed with cattle manure at either 37C or 55C with and... | place: Denmark: Kongens Lyngby | collected 2014
GCCGAAAGAATTGCACTGTAAAAGCCGGAAGCTTCTATTGTGAATGTTGGCCGGGGTTCAGCGATTTGCCAGGAAGCTCTGATATGTGCCTTGCAGGAAGGAAGGATTGCCGGTGCAGGGTTGGATGTTACCGTTCCCGAACCACTCCCTTCGGATAGCCCTTTATGGAAAATGCCAAATGTAATCATCACATCGCATTCTTCCGGTACATCCCCTGGTAACTGGAGCAGATATGCAGCACTGATTCAGGAAAACTTTACCCGTTATATAGATGGAAAACAACTTGCCAATCAGGTCGATTTCAATTTGAAATACTAGCATATAGAAAGCAATGAATGAAGCGGCAGCAAAACGATTGGCCTGCGGCACAAGCCATAGAAAATTAGTTATAAAATGGAACCTTCACCCTTTGTGGTTGTCTGGATGATGACAGGGATTTGGGTTGGATCCAGCCAACGGATGACTTTAAGGAGATTCTGCTCCGACATTGCCGTACAGCCAGCAGTAGGGCTCCCTTTCTCTTTCCAGATATGCAGAAAGATTGCGCTGCCGTTTCCGGGAAGTGGATTTTTCGTGTTATATTCGATAACAATGAAATACTTATAGGGTTGCCCAATTGCATATAAATCCTCAGCAGATTTCCAATTGCCATTTGAAGCCCCTTTCTGATAGGTGTTGTAATATTTTGATTCGGGATCATCCACCCAGAAATCATTCTCGGCGAATTGGGTATAGGTAAGCTTCGTTCCGGGGTTCTCTACACGACCGTAGCATCTTTCCAGAGGAAATATTCCAATGGGCGATTTTTTGTCGCCCTCTTGTTTGTGGTCGGTCAGGCCACGGGAACCAAATACCACATCCATAGGCTCAAAAACAGCCTGCCACAACCCATTTTTCTTTTCATAGGCATATGCTTTGGCTTCAATTGCATCAATTTTATCCGCCACAACAAGCAAAACCTGGCTGCTGCTCCCAACAATTTCGCTTAGCCTGTCAATAAACGGATCGATCACCAGCCCGCTTGAATCCGATGGCGCATCCCCCTGCAGGAACTCTTCCAGATTCACGTCTATCACTCCATACATATCCGAATCGCTGTCGTTATAATGCCACCATTCGGATGAGATTGTCGTAAACCCGTTTCTGACCATGATATCGGTCAGCAGGTTCATATTATCTCTGGCGGTATCAGACATATTGGTATTATTCCTTGAACCCTTCCCTGAAAAATCATCAAATCCAGATGGCATCTCCAGTTCATTCCCCTTCATATCTATGAGCGTAACGTCAACGGCAGTACCTCGATTATGCTTGGAACCACCCTTGTCTGGGTTTGCGACATATCTTGAGTCGGGAACAATTTCCCAAAAGGTGCGTTGTACAGATACAGGCCGGTATGCATCCCATACCTTGATACGGTAACCAAGCTTCATGAATTCCTGGTTGGCCTTTGCCAGCTTTTCTGCTGTTGACCTTTGCAAGACACAGATATCGTAAGGGTATACCTTTTGATTTGCAAAATTTTCACTGGTGGCATACTTTAGCTCAACTTCAATTTCGGGATCGATATCATTTATTAGAACCAGGCCATTGATTTCCAGGATCTCTCTTTCTTCTTCCCTGTTTTCCTGCTCTGGTTCCTGGGACGCCTGTGTCGGGTCGGTGCTTATAATTCCATCCTGTTCAGGTTCATCATTCTGCAAAGGTGGAGGTGGTGGAGTTGTCGTATTCTGCTTATCGATGTTTTCAACGGTAGTCTTACTACCTGCTGTTGTTTCTGACACTTCTTTGGATTTGCAACCACCAAAAGACAGCAGAACCGATAACATTATTATGCATGCAAATATACGTTTTGTACCGTTCATTTCCTTCCCCCATTATATCTTTATCAAATAAAACCGAGATCACTGGAATTCCACTATTGTCGTCAACAGCATTAAATACTCATTGCCTTTTGAGTTATAAACCTCCAGCGGAGTAACTGACACCTGATTGAGTGGTATAGCTTTCAAACTGCCATCTTTCCCTTTCTCATATATCGTTGTAATATCATGAATTATGAAGTGCGTACCATGATATTCACCCAGGTACATCATTGCATGACCTGGCATATAAAGGGCTGAACCCGGCTTTAACCCTTCTATGATCTGAAGGCGTTCTGTTCGATCCTTGCCCTGTAAAGATATTGTCGTCTTTGACTGCTGCTGTTGATCAGAATTTCTCGGGAGTCTTATTCCGAAGGATCGATAGATATCCACAAGAAATGCCGTGCAATCCCTTGCGTTATTCATGCCTCCCCAACCGTATGGTTCTCCGATAAATTTAAAGGCCTGCTTCAGAACATTGGCTGTTGTGTAAGGGAGATATCCACTTGACATGTCGGAAGATTCAGGAAGTTTCAAAGACAGGAATTCGAGACCACCCGTATCATTTTTTACAGGGTAAAGCACCTCGTAACCACTACTGCGATTCGCCTTTGGCAAAGAAACCCCCATATCCAATTGTAGTTTTGAGATCCGCTCATCCTCTGATTCAGGTGTGTAGAGCTTAGCCCCACTGATCAGCATATAATTCTGATGTGCTTGAAAAGAAAGCAGTTCATCCTTTGTACAAAGCGCAATATCTTCAACCGGAATCCATGCCTTGTAATGATATATCCCCGCAAAAAACCATTTCCCGTCCTTGCTCGTATGATAGATGGAAACTGGCTCAGCGGGATATACAGCAGTTTCGACGTTGTAATCAATTTTCCGGTTTTGGGGTTGTGAGAATGAACCTTTTTCCGATGGCCAGGTTCGCATCAAGGTCCTTCTTACCGTTAATCCATATCGAATTGTTGGTTCGGTGGGAGTACTATCCAGATTCAAATTCTGTTCCATCAGTTCATAATCAGCTTGGCGGTATTCCTTTCCCTCCTGATTAAAGCGAGTTGATTTCGGGACAGTGCTTAATTGGTTAATCCATTGTCTGATCTGATTGCCAGACATCGTTTCAGGCTGACTAATTAAATCATTCAGAAAGGGGAGTTTTTTGAAATTGTCTTCATTATAGTCTCTTATCTCATTTGTGGTTAAAATGATTTCATCTGAGGGTTCGTAACGGTTAATCCAGAAAGCTGCATCTTGCATCTGTGCAGTAACACCCGGTATTTCAGGACCAATATACTCACGACTGTCATTGTTGATGGTAGTCTCTTCAGGCCTTTGACCCAAATTGTGTCCATCATCTTCAGGCGTATCAAAATTACCCACACTCCGTCCATCATCTTCAGGCGTGTCAAAATTACCCACATTCCGTCCATCATTTTCAGGTTCATTCTGATTGTTCATCTGCTCATCCCCTTCATCAGACTGCTGGTTATCCGTTCCTCCGGTCTGCTGATTGAGTACATGCTCAGAATCCGGCTTACCAGGTAAGACGGTTCCGATGATGGTTTCGTTCCCGTTTCCCGTTTCGGAGATATGAATGTTTTCACGGTCTTTTGCCTTACAGGACACCAACAGAATAGATATGAACATCATAAATAAAACGATTTTTTTCATAAAACCTCACCATTTTAGTTTTCTTTTGTGTATGAACCTGAATTGGAGTGATCATGTCAATCAATGATTTCATAATACCATACTGTGTCTTTCCAAACAAGGAACCAAAATAAATACCATTCCATGTCATTCCATACAAGAAACCAAAATAAAGGCCGTCAATGACAGAAAATTTGTGAACTATTGGGCTTGATAAAAAATTTGATCTGTCATAAGATCTATACGAAAGTGCAATCCTGCGACATAAAATGGGTAACCCAAAGTGGGTATTATATAACAACCCTGAAGCTGTGGCATTATACGATAATATTAAGAACATTTTCAGGGGGATACACAGGAGTGAACTGCATGAAACTGGTGTTAATTGTACTGAACAAGGTTGACAAGCTGGATGACTTTCTTGAAGGTCTGATAGAACATGGAATCTCCGGTGCAACAATTATTGACAGTACCGGCCTCGTTAAGGAGCTTGCCAGGAAAAGCAATGACTTTCCGATATTTGCATCTATCCGTTTTCGACTGGAACTTGATGATCGGGAAAGTAAAACCATCTTTATGGTCCTTAATGATGAACAGGTTGAAACTGTTAGAAGAATAATTCGCGAGGTCGTCGGTGACTTGTCAAAACCTGATACCGCAGTATTATTTACTTTACCGGTACTAACTGCCGAGGGGGTTTAGTGGAAAGATAATTATGAATACACTATTAATACTTGCCTTGCTGCTTTTTACAGGGCTGATTTTCGGGCGTGTTGTTAAGCTGATTAAACTTCCGAATGTAACAGGATATTTAATCGCCGGCTTATTGATCGGGCCTTTTTGCTTCAAGTTGCTTTCTCGCGAACTGGTCTCTGAACTGGAATTGATTTCTGAAATAGCCCTGGCTTTTATTGCCTTTTCAATAGGGTCTGAGTTTAAGCTCTCCTATTTGAAAAGAGTTGGAACAATGCCTATCATCATCGCTATCTTCGAAAGCCTTACTGCTACTCTTTTTGTAACAGTTGCATTGGTGCTTTTTGGTTTTGATTTTGAAATATCTCTGCTTTTGGGGGCCATTGCATCGGCTACAGCACCTGCAGCAACACTCATGGTGATAAGACAATACAGGGTAAAGGGTCCTGTTACTGAAACTCTTATGAGTGTTGTGGCATTGGATGATGCTGTCGGTCTGATCGCTTTCGGTTTTTCCATGGCCGTTGTAAATTCAATGCTGAATCCCGGACATGCCTCCGGGTTGATGGCCATTCTGTCACCTTTTATCGAAATCATTGGATCAATTGCGCTCGGTTTTATTCTTGGGATTCTATTTAAGGTGCCCCTCAAATATTTCAGGAAAGATTCAAACAGGCTGATCCTAACGGCAGGTTTTGTTTTTCTGGGTTCTTCACTGGCTACCTTGCTGGGTTTGTCTTCCTTGCTTTTGTGCATGTGCATGGGTGCTATGCTGGTAAACATTAGTGATTCAGCTAAATCAATCTTCAGGCTCACCGATATGATTACGCCACCTATCTTCTTAATGTTTTTTGTCGTTTCCGGTGCGGGTTTGGATGTTTCTTACCTTCCGAAGATTGGTCTGATAGGTATCATATATATTCTGTTCAGGGTTGCAGGAAAAATCCTGGGCGCTTCATTCGGTGCTACAATAGCCAAAGCACCAGATACCATCAAAAAGTATATTGGACTAACACTGATACCTCAGGCAGGTGTAGCAATCGGGCTTTCTTTGATTGCTTCGCAAGTACTGCCTGAGTATGGTGCAACCATACGCGCCGTCATTCTCTGTGCAACCTTTATTTATGAAATGGTTGGACCTGCTTTTACTAAAATGGGCCTGAAAAAAGCCGGAGAAATTACCGAGTAAGCATCACTGGTAATCCCCGCTTTCGTGTAGGGCACATCACCGCTATAGCTGAACATGGGGGTTTCCAGCATCATGCCTGAAGTCACAATTCGCTCGTGACAGACAGGCAGTCAAGCACTTGCCTCCATGTTTACCTACGATGAGACAGAGTTTTTCTCTCTCAGCGTTGTAATCACCAAGGCACAAAGTAAGGCTGCACCGCAGTATCCCACCACCGGGTACATGAATTTAACCAGGTTTGAAAAACCAAGCTGGCTGGCCAATAATGCACACAGCGAAGTTAGTAGAATGACCTTTTTTCCATTTCCGGGTGTTTTATGCACATCGACAACACGTGAAGCAAACCCAAAGAGTGCACCAACTGCAGTGGTATAAATCTCTGCAATCAGCACGATAGCATATATAAACTGTGCACCCGGCATTATGCTGCCTGCAATGAAAACCATTGGAACTTCAAGATCCACAATCTCGGCAGCATGGCTTGACAGGGCTGTGTATATCATAACAGCACCCGCTCCCAGGCCAAGACCACCCAAAACAGCGCCGTTCCAAACTACTTTTCTGCTCTGCGCACTCACTCCGAGGGGTCCAAGAATTGCTATCGAAATAACCGTATTGTAAGAAACATATAAAATTGCCGCAGCCAGCCAGTGATTGATGATACCGCTACGCCCGCTCAGTACTGGCACAGTCTTCAGGTTTACAGGGGTAATCATCACAGAGTAGATACATATTCCAAAAACCGAGAGCAGGAGAAACGGCACCACATAGCTGATAGAATTGATGACGCCATTAATCCCTGTTAATACAGTTAATGCAGTTATTATAGCCATAAGCAAATTACCGGGTAAGGGCGGTATTTTCAGCTGCTGCTCAAAAAGAGCGCCGGTACCGGCTATCATTGCAGTTAAAGAACCGAACAGGAAAACAGTGATGACAAGATCAGTAAAGGTGCCCAATATATTCCCACCCGCATGCCGAATGACCTCAAGATGAGAACGGGCACGCAATGCATTGCCCAGATCCATGATTATATAGCCAAACACAATGAATAGAACTGTTGCTATGAGCAGTCCACCCAACCCCAGGATACCAAACCTGTTAAAAAACTGGAGCACCTCCTGGCCAGTTGCAAAGCCTGCCCCCACTATGGTACCGATATATGTCGCAGCCACCTTTAGCGATGATATCCCCTTCTGCCTCACCTTGTCATTCCTCTCCTACATTTTTCACCCGGCTGAATACTTTGTATCTTTCTTGCCTACAAAAGAGCTTCATTCAATTCAACCCATATAGTATACTTATGCGGATGGAGGCTATAACAATCCTTTTTTCCGGTTTTCGATTTGCACCCGTCATGAAGCAGAAATTGTTCAAATGTTCACAACCCCCCGTCTGTCTGGAGGCCACGAATGGAGGATAACCCAAGCTCTGGGACACACCACGCGGCTCGATCCGTAGAACAAGTCGCTTTCAGCGCATGGGTTTTGGCACGCAATTTACGAAAGAACACATAAATTATCCCCTGCCTAAAGAGACAGGGGACATCATGAAATTTGATTATGCCGTTCAATATGAAGTTATTGCAAGCAATTCCCTATTTTCTATTTGAACGGGTTCTCATTCTTATACAGCATGCTGGCGGGTTGATTGAAAGCAACGTCTTCCACCCCCAACATCTTCATTGCAGCAAACAATACTTTGCCTGCATGCTTGAAGGCAACACCACCATGATGCGGATAACGTTTTGCTATCAGGACATGCCTGTAGAATCTTGCCATTTCCGAAATAGCAAAAATACCAATACCACCAAAGGATTTTGGATCCAAATCAATAATTTCTCCTTCAGCAACATAACTTTTTAATTCAGCATCAGCCGTACTTTGCAGCCTGAAGAAAGTAATTTCACCCGGTCGGATTGCTCCTTCCAGGGTTCCTCTTGTAATATCTGGTTCCTGATCGGGCTCAAGTAACCGATGCATGATCCGTTGAAATTTCATTGAGTAGTCTTTCATACAACAGCTTGGCGTATTTCCACAATGGAACCCCATAAAAAGATCATTCAGCTTATAGGCGCCTAACTTATCCTGATTGTTCTCATACATGTCTTTTGGAACAGTATTGTTAATATCCAATAGGGTTGCCGGTATTTGGGTTGCACAGGTAATGATATATTCACTGAGTGCTCCATAAATATCCGTTTCGCAGGCAATGGGAATACCGCGGGAAGCAAACCTGGAATTTACGTAACAAGGTACAAAGCCAAACTGTGTCTGGAATGCAGGCCAGCACTTGTTTGCGAATACTGCATATTCTGATGCTCCGAGATTATTATCCATCCAATCCTGAAGCGTCAGTTCATATTGTGCCAACTTAGAAAGGATACCGGGATACCCATTGCCCTGTCCAAGCTCTTCTTCCATTTCTTTTACTTTTGCCGGAATTCTGGGATCGTCTTTGTGGTTGTTAAAGGCTTCAAAGAGATCCAGTTCAGAATTCTCCATCACCTCAACACCTAAATCAAACAAGGGCTTGATTGGTGCATTGCAGGCGAGGAAATCTTGCGGGCGCGGCCCAAATGTAAATATTTTAAGCTTTCTCAACCCCAGAAGGATTCTGGCGATATCTGCAAAATCATCGATCATTGATGCAATCTCATCTGGAGTCCCAACAGGGTATTCGGGTATGTATGGATTCATTCCGCGAAGGCCAAGACTATATGAAGCATTCAGCATCCCACAGTAAGCATCCCCGCGGTCTGCAATCAAACCTTTCTCGGTTTCCTCGGAAGCTGCTACAAACATTGCTGGCCCTCCAAATTTTTGGGCAAGCATTGTCTCCGGCCCTTCGGGCCCGAAATTCCCAAGGTAAACCACCAAAGCGTTTACTCCAGCAGTTTTCAATTCTTCTAGTGCCTTCAGAACATCCTTTTCATTTTCAATGACAGTTTTAGCTTCAAATATGTCTATTTTTTCTGTTTTACAGGCAGCAACAACCGCCTTCCTTCTGGATTCACTGAGCTGTACAGGGAAACAGTCTCTGCTGACAGCAGCTATTCCAAGCTTTACTTTAGGAATATTTAGCATAAAAAGACCTCCAATACTTGTTTTTCAGTATTATTATAACACTATCTACGTTGTATGTACAAGTTGTTTGTGTATGCACAAGAATAGCGCTCCACGCTAGTAGTTACTGTCCACCCCCATATACTTGGGATATAGCTGTGCCTAGCGTAAACTAAGCTTCTATTGGATAAGAGCGGACAGAAAAGCCAGTGCAAGCCCTTGGCCCCACCCCTGCATCCATACTTTAGGAATATTGCAGTAGCCTTCCCTGTCTTTCATGACAGCTGTGCCACCCGACACATTCAGCACACGTCCATCTTCACTGATGTTTGCAAGAATTCCATCCAGCGCTTTCTGGATGTATTTGGTATGCAATGGATTTCTGTTGTTCACCATGGCAGCGGCGATACCACAAGATGCAGATACCTCTTCATAGGACTCATCATCATTCACCAGCGTCCGCCATAACCCATTTTCAGTTTGAACATATTTCAGTGCCGCAAGCAAATCGCGAAGAGAGCACTCAATATCCATGCATTGAGGATAAAGGTACCATTCCGGTAATATGGATTTAATCTGTGACATGCTGTAAGCTGCCCAAGCATTAGCTCTTCCCCAAAAGAATCCGGACATATGGTCCTGTTGAATATTGTCATAGCCATGGTACCAAAAGCCTGTTTTAGGGTCTTGCAGGTATTTTATATGCCAATAGTATTGGTTTAATGCATCTTGAATCAAATCTTGATCCTTCAGCTTGATGCCAGCGCGAAGCATGAAAAAAGCAGCCATAAACAAAGTATCCGCCCAGGCTTGCTCTTCGAAACCCAAATGTACCAATACATTGTCGCCAAAACGCACCGCTTTTTTGCGAAGGAAATCCAATTTGCTTATAACAATTTCCCAATATTTTGAGTCCCCGGTTTCTTCATACAGCGTAATCAGCATATGCCCCATGGCACAAGTGTTGATCGACCATTCGGGCAAGCCCAATTCAATATATTCATCTGTCCATTGTTTCAGTATATTCAAATATTCTTTGTTTCCCGTTGCCCCATAAGCTCTGGTTATACCATAATAAGCAACGCCACATGGCCAATCCCAGGTTAAGTCCATTGTCATTGTTTTTCTGACAACTTTCTCGATAATATCAATGATTTCCTCCTCATGAAAGACGATTTTCATCCACTGTGCACTCCTTTCATTCGCTAAATCTCATTTGAGTTGCTTGTTTATGGCATTATTATAAACCAAGCTGAAACTTGAATTCCTTCATATTCAAGAAAAATCAATGCATTTTCAGCGATTTTATCAAAAGCTTCCAAGATTATAGGAATGTATTTTTTAGCCCTATGGGCTAAAGTTAGTAGGGATTCGACTTCATTACTGCTGTGCAAATTGCAGTTTGCCACAGCAGATTTCCATAAGCAGAAGAGGTTAATATCAGTCCCGTCTTTGATCCTGTTCCATACTCTCTGGGCTAATTAGTTCTTCCATCTGTTGCTTTGTATCAGCAGATAGCGAATCTTGCAAATAGTTACGATCTGGTGTTTGTTTTTCCAGGTAAGTCTGGATAACACTATCATTTGCACTATCAATTTTTTGCTTCAGTTCCCTTGCTGACAGCAGATCACAGCCCGCTCCCCTTATGATAACCTGTTGCAGTGCATCTGACGTAGCAACCGTTATACTATATTTCTTTCGATTGTCGTGGGCAAACTTCTCAATAAACTGATCTGCTGTTTGTGCCTCCCTGGTGTAAACAACATGAATGTTTTCATAATCGATGATTTCTTCTTGATGACCCTGGACACGATAGGCATCAAACACGGCGATAATCTGACATTTCCGGTAACTTTGGTATTTACTCAGATAATCGAGCAGTTTTGTCCTGGCGCTGTCCATATTTTCTTCACTGAGGGCCTTCAGATCTGGCCATGCGAAAATAATATTATAACCATCGACAAGAAGATATTCCTCTCGGTTTTCTTTCGGTCTGCCAATATAGTCATTGTGCAGGTTTTTGTAATCTGAAGGTGCCTTTCTTTTAGGACGGGCAGGCTTTTTCCCCTGGTTTGCATAAAATGTTTTATTAAAGATTTTATCAACTTCTTCGGGTTCAAGCCATCTATCCCTGGCGTGTGGAATATGGTTTTCATGTGCTTCATCCAACAAATCTGACTTTGGCTGGAAATAGCTTTCAACGTGCATATAATCCTTCACTTCATCCCAGCTTACCAAAAAGCTGGTTCCATTTGCACAAAATACAGATCCCGTTGGGTTCTCCGTGTCTCTTTCTGAATCATAGCCTATCATTGCAATCACTTCTTCAGGATTATGGCAGATTTCATACCCCTTCAGCGTGCAGAAGAGCCTGCCCAAGCCCTTTGTATAGGCAGTTACTTCCTGTTGATAGTTTTGAAAGGTGGAAACAGGTGCGTCTCCGGTTAGGATTGCCACTCCCCCATGTATTTGCGTCACCTGACATTTTCCATACATTTTCTCGATGTCAGACATTGCGCGCCCAACCATTTTTTCTGGAAGCTCCAGCTGGAATGAATAGTACGGTTCGAGCAATATCGATTCTGATTCCTTTAAACCCTGGCGAACTGCACGATAGGTTGCCTCTCTAAAGTCACCACCTTCGGTATGCTTATTGTGTGCTCGCCCCGAAACCAATGTGATCTTCATGTCTGTAATTGCTGATCCTGTAAGAACCCCTTTATGCGTTTTTTCCTTGAGATGAGACAGAATGAGGTTCTTCCAGTTTTTCGACAAGACATCATCACTGCAGTCTACCGCAAACTGCAGACCACTTCCGCGTTCTCCCGGTTCCATAAGCAAATGAACCTCTGCGTAGTGCCGCAATGGCTCGAAATGCCCCACCCCTTCAACAATATCTGATATGGTTTCTTTATAAACAATCCTGCCGGAACCGAAGGACACCTCAATACCAAACCGGTCTTGTATCATGCTTTGCAGGATTTCTATTTGAACCTCTCCCATTATCTGAACCTGAATTTCCTGAAGCAGCTCATCCCAAACAATATTAAGCTGCGGATCTTCTTCCCCAAGTTGACGAAGTTTTGGAATCATCATCCTCGGATCGCAGCCTTCCGGAAGTAAAATCTGATAGGATAGCACAGGCTCCAAGAAAGGAATATCCGAAGGCTTCTCCTCACCCAGCCCATCCCCCGGTCTGGTCCGGCTAAGTCCTGCAACCGCGCAGACAGTACCGGCTTCTGCAGCAGGCACTGCATCATACTTTTGTCCGGAATAGATGCGGATCTGATTTACTTTTTCTTCCCATGAACCGTTGCTCACAACATCTCTAACGGTCAGCCTTCCGCCGGTAATCTTCATATATGTGAGACGGAGACCTTGTTCGTCCCTTCCGACTTTGAACACTTTTGCCCCAAATGTCTCTGGATACGATGGACTGACTGAATACTTCAGAAGCCCGTGAAGAAACTGTTCAACACCATCAATTTTCAATGCAGAACCGAAAAAACATGGGAATACCCTGCGTTTCAATATCGCTTTGCTGATCTGCGCTGTTTCCACTTGTCCGGTCTGCAGGAAAGCTTCCATCAATTCTTCATCACACATGGCCAATTGTTCATAAAATTCATCTGTATCATCGTGTTTGAACGCAATACATCCGTCATTTAACTTTCTTTTTAGTTCATCGATGAGTTCTTCTTCTTCAGCCCTGTCCTGATCCATTTTATTGATGAATAGAAAAACCGGTATTCGATACCGGGCAAGCAATCGCCACAACGTTAGCGTATGACCCTGTATACCTTCAGCTCCGCTAATCACTAATATCGCATAATCCAGAACCTGCAGTGTTCTTTCCATTTCTGTTGAAAAATCCATATGGCCGGGGGTATCCAGCAGCGTAATCTGTGTATCTTCAATTCTGAAAACCGCTTGTTTGGAAAAAATCGTAATCCCTCTTGATCTTTCGAGCTCAAAATTGTCCAAATACGCATCCTTATTATCCACTCGCCCCAGTTTTCGTATTTTTCCGCTTAGGTACAGCAAGCTCTCCGATAATGTTGTCTTGCCGGCATCAACATGTGCCAATATACCAACCACTAGTTTTTTCATATCACGGTTCTATTCCTTTGCTGTCGAAATATATCTCTATCATACCAGCAAGTTCGCCATCCAGACAACTCCCATGGAATCATTTTGCCGAACAACTCTGCCTTGAAGAGAATTTTTCTGTTTTCTAAGATGAAAAGCCATCTGGCACCTGGCATGTCATGTTATGTTTATTATGTAAAGTGATAACGTCCTTTCTTTTATATTGCGGTATTGCCATTATCAAAGTATTTTGATATAATTTATTACATAAACTTGATTTTTATTACATTATTTTTTCTTTCAGTCGATTCATGGCGATATACCGACTTCCTGTAGGCTCATCTTCGTTCTCCTTGGCGCACAGAAATATGACCTTACCAAACAGTACTAATGAGTATATGAATAAAGGAGGATTTTATAATGGCTACTGGACCTAGTGGAACACCCGACTATTTAGAGGAGTATAAGCAAAAAAGTGAAGTACAGAAAAAGAAAAGCAATCTGAAACCGCTGCTGACCATACTGGTGGTGGTCATTATTTTGGGAGGTCTGGCACTCGGAGGTTATTACCTGTGGTATAACGGAATCATTTCCATTTCCTTCGGCGGGCAGGCACAAACCGTTACTCAAAATGTCGATGAGCTGGAAGAAACAGACAAATACTTCGACTTTATCGCTTTTCAAATCAAAACAGGAAAAGTGAACGTGGATGAGGTGACAGAATTTTTCACCGAAAGTGACACAAGAATCATTCGGATGAAGGCGGGTTTGGTTGATTTTACCGACAAAAACCTGGAGAGGATCGTTCGGAATCAAATCGGAAAACCTCAAGGTCTAATCTTTGTCGACGACGTTAATTCAATAACAAGCCTGACAGCTGAAAACGCAAATATTAGAAGTCTGGATGGTATTCAGCACATGACGGTTCTGACAGAATTAAGACTAAATCACAACAACATTTCAAACCTGGGTCCGATAAGCAAATTATCCCAATTGGAAGTTCTCGATTTATCTTACAACAATATTTCAAATATTTCCAGCATTCAGGGGTTATCGAAACTCAAACACCTAAACCTTGATTATAATTATATGGAAGACATCACTGCCCTAAGCGCCCTCACAAGCTTGGAAAAACTCTCTTTAGGTGGGAATTATGTTTATACTCTTAGTGGGCTTAGCAGTTTGTACGCCTTGCAACAACTTAACCTTTCTGATAACTGCATTGAGGATGTCAGTGAACTTGCCCAGCTAACCGGGCTGAGCAGTCTAAACTTAAATGATAACTCAATTAAGGATATTACCGCTCTCGGCTCACTAACCTCTTTGAGGGAATTGTATATTGCTGACAATCAGATATCGGATATCAATTGCCTTAGTTCTCTTACGGGTTTATATACGCTTGATGTTTATGACAACAAAATTATTGATCTCAGCATAACCAATAGCCTACATAACCTTACAGATCTAAAAAAAGACAGGAACCCTGCCAACTGAGACCAAAACTCCGGGGTGGAAGGTAACTTGTCTATAGCTAAATGTTTGTAAAATAATTATTCTTCGATGGAGGTTTCTACCTCCACCGAAGAATAATTTTGTGTTCAAATATTTATAAAACGCTCCGAAGGCCCTTGCCTTATTTAGCCTAAAGCAAAGGAATAAATGAAGTGTATTTTTTAGCTGTGAGGGCTAATAAACGCGAATAGGCGGGGGATAAATCGCTGCTTCAGTGGTGGGGTTCAATCCCCCACTAGCGGTGCGTACCAACTGGAGCGTACCACAAGCCTCGACCCGTTACTGAAGTAGCATTTGATTAATGTATATGGTCTCACACCAATGTTCTGGGCAATATTCTTATCCAATCGGTTCCCTTTAGTTAATTGAGGTTTTTGCAGCCAGCAATTGAATCCTCTTTTTAGCTTTACCACAAGATAATGGATCATACAAATCCTATAAAACTCAAATTCCAAACTACCGCATATTCCCTTCTTACATTTCAGGCGGGTTCCTTCTTTGCGGATCGACCAACCCTTTGTTGTTACTTGTCCATCCCCATTTTGGGGATATATTTCGAAAACTCCAGATAGGATGGTTAGTGTATAATTTCTGAAGGCAAAAGAGCTGGTAAATTGACAGCCTTGCTCCGATGAACGTATAATTATTGCGAAAGGGTTTCCCTTGGTAATAAGCAGAAGGTGTATGGGCACAAAGAATGCGTCTGCGAAATACCTAAATAGCAAAAGTTTTTCAGGAGGTTTGCTGATGCCATTTACCATCGTCCGTCAAGATATCCCTAAAATGAACGTTGATGCTATTGTTAATGCAGCAAACACCGGCCTGAAAATGGGCGGCGGTGTTTGTGGTGCAATATTTCAATCAGCTGGAGCACATGAAATGCAGGCCGCCTGCGACAAATTAGCGCCAATCAGGACTGGCGAGGCAACGATTACACCAGGGTACGCCCTACCTGCAAAGTACGTTGTTCACGCAGCAGGCCCCGTCTACCATCAATGGGAGCCCGAACAGAGCGAAGAACTCCTGCGCTCTGCCTATAGGAACTCTCTTCGGCTTGCTGTCGAAAACAAATGTAAGAGCATTGCCTTTCCTCTCATCTCAAGCGGGATATATGGATATCCGAAAAAAGAGGCCTTGAAAGTTGCAACCTCAGAAATGCAGCTCTTTCTCTCGGACTACGATATGGATATATTCCTCTGTGTCTTTGACAAGGCAGCGTTTATAATCAGTGAGAAGTTGCTTGGCGAAGTCGCCAGTTATATTGACGAACACTATGTTGCAAAACGCAAATTCACCCGGCGCGCATTACTTGATGTTGAGAAGGAAGCGCTTGAAGAAGCTGACATTTCGTATAATGTTCGGATTCCAAAAGTCGCTGAAACAATACATGAAACCCAAATCGGCAATATTTCCGCCTTGATCCGGAATCTTGACGAACCATTTTCCACGACACTTCTGAGATTGATAGATGCCAAGGGAAAGACAGATGTAGAGGTCTATAAGCGAGCCAACCTTGACAGAAAATTGTTCTCAAAAATAAGGACGAGTAAAGGATATATGCCAAGCAAACGCACTGCCATTGCTCTTGCCATTGCGTTGGAATTAACACTTGATGAAACAGAAGATCTATTACAGCGAGCGGGTTTTGCTCTGTCTCACAGCCAGAAATTTGATGTGATTGTAGAGTATTTTATCATTACTGGGAAATACGATATCTATGCGATTAACGAGGTACTTTTCAAATATGATCTGCCCTTGTTGGGGGGATAATCCAATTTCTCCTGTCTGAAATTTGTCGCTTTCCAAGCGACCTCTCATTCATCAGGAAATGTTATCCTTATGCCATAATAAGCATAAGGAGGACATTCCAATGAAAAAAGGATTAACCGAACTGGTATTCATACTGGACAAAAGCGGCTCGATGAGTGGCTTGGAAAAGGACACTATTGGGGGCTTCAATTCAATGCTCGAAAAACAGAAAGCAGTAGAAGGCGAGTGCCTCATTACAACAGTGCTGTTTGATAATCATTACGATCTGCTCCATGACCGTATCGATATTAAAGCGGTCAGTTCAATCACCGAGAAAGAGTATCAAATTGGCGGATCAACAGCGCTTCTCGATGCAATAGGAAGGACAATCGAAAAAATTGGTAACGCTCAAAAACATACTGCTAAAGACTATCGTGCAGAAAAAGTGATGTTCGTCATCATAACCGATGGCGAAGAAAATTCCAGTAGCGAGTATTCGGCAGAGAAAGTCAAAGCACTAATCAAACGACAGACGAGTGAATATGGATGGGAGTTTCTCTTTCTCGGTGCAAATATCGATGCTGTTGAAACAGCGGGAAAATTCGGCATTTCTGCAGACCGCGCCCAGAACTACCTTGCAGACAGCAAGGGTATTAAGTTGAACTTTCAAGTTATGAACGAAGCTGTCACGTCTTTCCGTAAAAGTTGCGCAATGCCAGAGGACTGGAGTGACGAAATCAAAAATGACTATGAGAAGCGTGGAAACAGAAGTAAATCTTAAGATTGTTTCCAAGAGCAATTAAAAGGTACGAAAACACTTCTAAAAAACGGATAATTCCACAATCTGCCAACCGCATGTTGTGGAATTATCCGCGAGCTATCTCTTACCCTATTTTCATGGCGTTTTGTTATCTGAAAAACAAGATAGAACTTCCTCCACAAATTTCCCCCGTTCGTTTATCCACGGGCTGTGACCGGAATGATCAAACCATACAATCCTCTTGTCGGGTGCCTCCAGCGCCTGTACGTATTCTTCGACCAGCACTGTAGGCGCATTGATATCATGCCGTCCCAAGAAAAAGTAGACAGGCACATCCAGTTTTGCATAGTCTGTTCTCATGTTGATATCATAAAGCTGTTGGTATACATGATTAAATGTGTTGACAATACCCCGGAAAAAGTTAATTTTATCAAGAAGCCCATACTCAGAGGAACCGATATCCCGAAGCGTGTTGTAACCTGGATTGTGGATTTCGGGATTTCCCGCCATATAATTACTGAGGTAATTCAAGTACACTGCGCTTTTCCAGGTTACTTCATTTCCATAATAAGGTGGCATGCCGTTTTCGGTAAGCTGTGTTATTAATTCAGTATCGCCTCTGGATTGAGCGATTTCAATTGCCTTCATGTAGTCCATCCGCTCCGTTTCAGCAAAATCAACCATTTGCCCCGTACCAATGAACGCATGGTAAGACTCTGGGTATTCGTCAACAAGAAAAATCCCCAATGCGCTTCCCCAAGACTCACCAATCAGATAAATTTTTTCTTGCGAGAAACGTGCTTTCAGGTATTCCGTCAATGCGTGGCCATCCTGAATATAGGTTTGAACAGTAATGTCTTTTATGGGCTCAGCTGAATAGGATTTCCCAGAGCCAGGCTGATCCCAGTTGACGACAACAAAATGCTTCTCCAGCTCTGCCAACTCGTGCCGTACTGCCGCCATCTGCGTGCCACCGGGGCCTCCCGCCAGAAAGAGCAGCACAGGCGCAGTGTCTTTCCAGCCTCTTATACTAATCCACTGCTTTCTTCCGTTCAGTTCAAGCTTTGTAAGCTCTGCAATACTGTTTTCGGGCGTGTTTCCGTTTTCATCAACAATACGTGGCGTGGAGGCAATAAATTGTGATATGGTTAAAAGGCCCGCATTTAATACCATCGTGGCTGCAAAAAATATCGACATTTTTTTCAAACGAATGATCTGCTTTGGATTCGTCTTTTTCCTTAACAACGCAATACCAAGATAAGCTGACAGAAATAAAACCCCAATCAGAGCGATGACCGAAATAATCGTCAAAATAAAAAAAGTAACTGTTTGCATCATAAAAAAACCTCCATCAACTACATTTCAAGCTTGTCACTATCATAGCAATTAAATCTGTCACACAGCTGATATGAAGCTTAAATCCATCTTAATTTGTGGGAATTGTAATTCGGAAAGTACTTCCCTTCTCTATGGGATGCAGTATTAAGTCTCCCCCATGTTCCTCGGCAATTCTTTTCGCTATGGAAAGTCCCAATCCACTACCGCTGGTTTTGATGTTGCGGTAATTATCTCCCCTGACAAAAGGCATGAAAATGGTATCTGCCAGTTGAGCTGGAATCCCTATCCCATTATCGCTGAAATCAATCATCACCTGACGGTTCTGTGCTATCAAGCGCACCGTGATCAGGGTTCCCCGGGGATTATACCTCAGCGCATTACTCGCAAGGTTCTGAATGATTCGGCCAAAACGATCAATATCGACCAACGCAAAAACGCTACTTTCGGAAATATCAAATTTATACTCGAAGCCTTCCCTCTCTAACTGGGGTACAAGTTCGCCGCAAATCTGTCGGATGTATTCGCAAATATCAGTCCGTACAAGTTTCAATGAAAATTCCGGACTATCCATTTGAGAAAGCTCAAATAGCTCGGAGAGTAACTGGCTGGCCCTTTTGCTGTTATTGATAATAACCTTGAGGTGTCTATCACGTTCCTGTTTGGTCATGTTCGACTTCTTCATAAGGAACTGTGCATACCCCTGTATACTGGCCATTGGGTTTTTAAGGTCATGGGAGATATCGAGAATCAAACGCCGCCTTTCCTCCTCCGATTTCTTGCGCAGGGAAATTTCTTGCTCGATGCGGTCAGCCATATCGTTAAAGGTGCTCTGAAGCTCTGCAAACTCGTTCTTTAGTTTTAAATCAACCCGTGCAGAGTAATCTCCTTCCCGCAAAAGCTTTGTGCCATCACATAGCTTTTGCAGAGGTATAGTTATACGGGAGGCTGTAATTCTTGAATAGATAAAGGTGATGATCGCAATAATCAAAAGATAGAGCAGACCCACAATGAAGATCACCCAACCGGTCTGTATTATATCACTGGCGGGGCCTTCTTGATTATATATGATGGAAAAATCCAGCCGAATGGAAGAAGGAAAGGTAACAATCAACCAAAAATCACCTTCTGGATGATAGAGAATGTCATAATTGTAAGGCTGACTCTTGCTATTCGTCAATAATGAAGTGAATTCCATGGTAGTCAGCTTATCTTTTCCAATAGTATCAAGACCTTCTGAATAAACAACACGGTATTCCCTGTCTAAAACCTGCACCCCACCACCATTTCGTAAGACAGTAGATGCATCAATCTGCGTGTAATCATCTTTGACAATTGCGCTTGCGGAGAACTGATTTTTTACCAATGAGTTTGTAATTAATCTGTTTGCAAGAGACAGAAACACAAAAGCGAGTATTGTCGCCATTACTGTCAGCAAGAAAATTACAACAAAATTAATGAGAAATTGATTGGATATTTTTCTTTTCATGGCATTTCACCAGTATAATGGAACTTGTAACCGATACCGCGAATGGTTTTCAAATATTGGGGGCTTTGCGGGTTATCTTCGATTTGGTTCCTGATTCGGCTGATATGAACCATCACAGTATTATCGCTAAAATAATACTCTTCATCCCATACAGCGTCATAAAGCTGCCGTCTTGTAAAAACCTTCTCTGGGTGCTCCATGAAATACAGAAGCAGCTTGTATTCCTT
>LSQX01250214.1_pt1 | contig 19626 bp, 18 predicted proteins | sample 654561 | NCBI WGS metagenome assembly LSQX01 (sample SAMN04489861, study PRJNA283612) | anaerobic digester metagenome | isolation source: 4 biogas reactors fed with cattle manure at either 37C or 55C with and... | place: Denmark: Kongens Lyngby | collected 2014
TAACCTCTTTCTGAACAAACATAAGATACGTTAATGTCTGTTCACAAAACATTCTAGACATATTATGAACATACGTCAACAACCGGCATGAAAAAATGCTTGTTTTTTATCTGATCGCTCGTTCTTTGTGTTCCCAAAAAGCCTGCCGGTTCAACCATCCAGGCCGTCCCACACAGGCACTTTGATCAGGCCGCCAATCAATACCGCATCATCACGCGCTTTTTGCGCTTGCATATAGGTATTGACATAAGTTCGTTTTCCGTCGTGCTGCACCAGATTCATCTCATAAACAATATAAATACGAGAAGTATGATTATTTGTGTCGCTCCTGTTTTCAAGGTGCTTCAACAACTGGATGGCATGGATATCCTTGAAAGAAACCGCACCTTTTCCTTGTTGCGTATCTATGCTTCTCTTTTGTTTTCGTCCCCTATAAAAGAAGCCTGCTGTCTGATCAAAGGCCACTGGTGCCGTTGACTGCAGGATAGTCGAGGTCCGGTGTTTTTTCGCCACTCAATCCGGGATGCCAGTGGATCCTCAAATTTACGCGCGTCAACAGGGAATAAGTTCGGCAAAGTTGAACGTATTTTGTTCATGAGATCCATCAACATAAGCTACCTCTCCTTTACAGCTCAAGTGATTTGAATTCGGAGGCAATCCGTCCGGGACACGCATTGATGCAATTGAGTATCAGGGAATATTTCATCTTCAATATAGCACATTTATAAAACTTAGCCAGACCCTGATGTGCATCATGTATGCAGACAGCAGAAGCTGTAGGCCTTGTCACCCGGGGCAATTAGACACATGGCGGCAAAGTCAGTATAATAAAATATCAGCCGCGATAATCGGCCGGTCGATCACCCTCACAGCGCACGCATAACCGCCGCCAGTACATGAGATTCATAAAACATGAGCAGAATATTTCGTTTCCTGATCATAACCATCGTGTTGTCAACCAGTTTTTTATGGGCTTGTTTAACAGGCGGTTGCGGCACACGCTTGAAAAACGCTGATATCATCTATTCATATGTCCAAACAACAGGCTATAATCAGGAAACCATCGCAGTCCGGCAGCCCCATACAACAAAGGACATCGATGTCTCTCGTTTCGGTTTGTCGGAAGCCAGCAAAGACAACAGCGCAGCCTTAATTGCTGCGTTTACCTACTGTGCCCAAAACCCCTTCAGCAGACTGATCATCCCTAAAGGAACATACCGCTTCAACTCAAAATCCCCTCTTGTCCTGTCTGATGCGCATGACATTATCCTCGAGGGCGGGGAATCAGTCTTTATTTTCGCCGATATTGGCTACCCTTTACTGATAAACTGTGACGCCATTCTTATCCAGAATTTGACCTTTGACTGGGACTGGGACACAAAAAAGTTGGCGACTTTGGCGGTCGTTCAGAATGTGGCGGAGGACCATAGCTATGTTGATTTCATCTTCCCCTATGGAAATGAAATTTCCCCGGAGGATCAATGGTTGACCATGAATCAATTCGATCCAGTTACTTTGACTCCGGGGCTGGAGGGTGGAAAAGAATTCTGGCAGGACGCTTTGACATTTTTAAAGACCGAACAGCTGGCAGATAACGAACTGCGCGTCTATCATAACGGAGCGTTGCATCGTTTGCAGGATGGGGAGCATTACCTGGTCCGGCACCACATGTATTCGGGCAATGTCTTTAATGTCAATCAGTGCGCCAATATATCCTTCAGGCAGATTACCATCTATTCAGCAGCTGGTATGGGGTTTTATCTGTACCATGGTACAAGCCATTATCAGATCTCTGACTGCAAGATCATCAACCGGCCGGGAACCAATCGTTTCATCACCACAACAGCAGACGCGATTCATTGCAGCAACACGAATGGGTTTGGCTGGATAGAAAACTGTGAGATAAGTGGCATGGGTGATGATTGTATCAATATTCATAATGGTATCTCTGTTGTTCAGGAACTTGTCAGCAGCAAAGCCTGTCTGGCCAACAATGCTGCCCTGTTTGAGATTGGTGACATGGTTCAATTCAGAACATCGGATTTCATAGACATTGGCTTCTCGTCACGCATCATGAAAATATCTCCAGTTACAGATACAACTTCCCGGATGGTCTTTGCTGATGATCTGCCGGATGAAATCACAGGAGGCGCCATACTGAGTAATACAAAATATAACGCCGACCATTATGTGATACGTGGGAATTATTTCCATGAGAACAGAGCAAGAGGCCTGCTGCTGCGCACAGGCTGGGGACTGGTGGAACATAACAGGTTTTTCAGGACACAAGGTGCCGCGATTCTCATTCAGGTTGATGTGGCAAAGGACTGGAATGAAGGAACAGGCCTGGAAAACATAGATGTGGTCAACAATGTGTTCGATCAGTGCAATGTGAACGACTGGAGCGCTCTTATTGATTTTTCTGTCAACATACCGGGCGGCGCCGCACGCTATCCGATTTTTAAAAATCTTGTTTTCAAGAACAATCAATTCATAAATTTCCCGAGCCGTGCCTTTCATCTTGTATCTTCTGAAAACCTGACTATTGTCGATAACATCTTTATAAATGACAGACCTAGAACCGAAGAATCAGCAGATCGGGAAACCATCTGGATTGAAAGGTCCAGATTAATAACCATCAGCGATAATAAAAACGTGAAATCAGCCTTGATCAAAGAGCCCCTGCGCGTTTTCCTCCTGGATGATGCCTCTGCTGAAGGTCTTGTTATCAAAAATAATGAGCTCGTTTCAGCCATTGAACAACGGTAACCCCTATACCTTCTCATGAAACGATAGCCAGTATCAGGCAGAAGTTTGATTTCGTTCAGACATTGTTACGATTTTAGGTGTTTATGTCACAGAAATTATGTTTACAAGATGTCATAATAAATCATTAAGTTCACCATTCTATTTTCAGGAGGGTAAAACGATGAACAATGTTCATGAAGACGCCATAAAAGTTCAGGCCGAACAGATGAAGCGGTTTGTCTCAGCCGTTGCGCAAAAATCAGGCATGCCTGAGGAGAAAGCTGAATTTCTGGCACATCTTCTGGTAGAGAATGACCTACGCGGTGTTTTTAGTCACGGCACGCAACAGATTGCTGCCTATGCCAGACTGATGCGCGATCGCGTCATTAATCCTGATCCGCACGTTTACGCAACCGCAGAAACACCGACAACGGTCATCATCGATGGCGACGGAGGCCTTGGTTATTTTCCCGCTTATCAAGGTGCGGAAGCAATTATCGAAAAAGCCCGAACCCATGGTCTGGCCGCAGCTGTAACCCGTAACCATGGTCATATTGGCGCTGCAGGCATTTACGCGCGTTTACTCGTGGAAAATGACCTGATTGCTTATGTCACTTCCGGCACCCAGCTCAATTTAAGCCCCGAACAGTCCATTATGCGGGCAGCTGGCGGATCGCCAATGTCTTTTGCAGTACCTTCCGGCCAGGAAAGCCCGATGATTCTGGATTTTGGTACCATGCACGATTTGTATGCCAGTGATCCCCACGTCAGCGAGTTGTTCGACTTAGCTCCAGGGCTGGTTTTCCGCAGCATGGGCCTAGGCTTCATGTGCCAGGCACTGGGCGGTTTTCTGGCTGGCATTACGCTCGATAAAAACGATGCGGCAAGGACCTTTAAAGGTGGCTATCAGGGCAGCCTGATCATCGCCCTGGATATCAACCGGTTTTTGCCTTTGGATGATTTCAAAAAACAAATGGACAATTACATGAAGATAACCAGCCAGATGAAGCCGATGCCCGGATACGATAAGGCAACATTACCGGGCGTTCTGGAAGCAACTCGGGAAAAGGACTGGCGGATATCCGGAATACCTGTCGCCACCAGCCATATGGCCATTTTGGCCAAGGTTGCAGATGAATTCGCTGTGCCCTTCCCCTTCTAGTTGAGCGGAAGCATTCGCGACACTTATGCAACAGGACCGGTATATTGCCGGTCCTGTTGTTTTTGCATGCTGTAAAGTGTTTAGAACAAAAAGCCTGCCGCTATGGCAACGGCGACAATCAGAGGTGCCGGAATTTTCTTCGTCAGCAAAAGCAGGACTGTCACAAGCATGACCGCGATATTGGCTAAAGTAAAGCCGCTTTTCAACATCAGGATGATCGCTGCCACACTGATCAAGCCTCCGGCAACAGCGGTAATACCTTTCAGGGATACTTTAATTCCTTTGACCAGCTTAAGCCGTTCCCAGACAGGATAGATAAAATAAATCAGAAGCAAGCCCGGCAAGAAGATCCCAATACCCCCGGCCGCTGCACCTGCCAGCTGTACAGCCACACTGCTTCCGCGCGCAGCCATGCCGCCGGCATAGGCACTAAAACTGAACATGGGGCCGGGCAAGCCCTGAACCAAGCCAAAACCTGTTAAGAACTCCCGGTTTGTCATGTACTGGTTAACTTCTACCAGCTCACTGTGCATGAGAGGCACGACCACCTGTCCGCCACCGATTACAAGATACCCGTAGCGAAAAAAGCTTTCGAACAGGTGAACAATCCGGTTATCCCAGGTCAGGGTTAAAAGCAGACTACCCACAGCCAGGATGCTGAACGCGACCAGGTAGCGCCAGGGAGGATCCAGCCTTACGCGCTCCCAGAGATTCTTCTCACGGCTGGCTACGATGCTGACAGCACCACCTGACAGCAGGACAAGCGGATAGATCCATGGCTCCCGAATAAAATAGGTTATTATACCCCCTGCCAGCAGTAAAACAAGGGTTAATCTACCTGTCACCACTTTACGGCCTAGGCGAACAGCAGCAACCACAATAAAGCCGACTGCCATGGGGCCAATAAAGCGCAGGCTGTTTTGCGATACATTAAAACGGCTCATCAGTTGGCTTAAAAACGAGAGCAGCGTCATCAGGATCAGGACCGGCAAAGCCCAGACCAGCATGGTCAACAATGCCAGGATGGGGCCACCGGTCTTATAGCCAATAGCTACAAGTGTCTGTGTACTGCTCGGACCAGGCAGGATGCCGGTCAGTGCGATCAATTCGACCAGTTCTTCTTCTGTCAGGTATTTTTTCTTAATTACCATCTGATCCGTAAAAACGCCATAGTGGGCTTCTGGCCCACCATAGGCACCCAGGGAGCAGATCAGAACATCGCGCAAAAAAGAATGCCAGCGCACTTCATGCCCATCTGATGCATCATTGTCGCCATAACCTTTTTGCATAAGCCGATTTCCTTTCCCCTTCAAACAATTGGATCTTGCCAGGGCATTACCGGCAACGAACCGGTTGTTGCCAGATCGTTTTGCCAGTCGGTTTCATTATAGCCAAAATCCTTACCCATCAGCCGTTTCAATTCCTGTCGAGCACATCTTTTAAGTATGGCTCGTTTGTCTGCAAGAAAAGCGATCAGGCCCCGGTAGCCATCGACGTTACCACAACAGGCTAGGGCTCTGTTCAAAATCAATGCCAGATATGCAAGCCTTTCAGGAACGACTGATCTTTCGATGAATGCGGACTTCTGGGTGTTTTGTAAAACATCAAGCATGAGCAGTTTTTTTATCATCGGGACAAACTCCGGAAAGCATAAGCGCTCCGCACAGTAAGCTACACCATGAAAATAGTAGAAATACCCCTTGGTATTGTCGGTAAAATCCAAAGCTTCATCACAGAGTCTATCCACCACGCTGCTGACAGCAGTCAGCACGCGTCTGGTACGGCAAAAAGCCAGATTATGTAGTAAAAATGCTGTTTCCGGCATCATATTGTGATCCGGCAGAATTTGTTGTGCTTTTACGTTTTGACGTCCGGGAAGGCCATCACGCAAAGAGCGGCCGATCTCTGCCAGGACACCATCTAGACCTTCTGCACAGTTATGAAAAACCAGAAGGCGATCCAGCAAAAGCCTGGCAGGTCCAACCGCCGTGCTTTTCTTTTTTGCCAACAGGAGCGGTACCGCTTGCGGTGCCGGTGCGCTGCAGATCAAGGCGACCGGATCAGGATCCAGTGTTTTTTCCTGTAAATCCTGCCAGCCCCATTGCATTCCATTGCCAGTCGCGATTTTATTCACAGCATCACTTAATGCTAGAGGCATTTGCGCAGGCTGGAGATCAGACGCTGTCAGTGTGCCGATGTCCAACAAACAAGATTGAAGCTGATCAAGAGGGACCATACGGGGTTGCGTGTTACGGGCAACGCATATCGCAGCCGCAAATCCGGCAGCACCGCCAACGTTCTGCATGTCGTCTTGCATGCGAACAGCACAGCTCGCATCATGAGTACAGGAAATGGCTCTGCAGGCCACGAGCAGACCATCGATTTTTTCAGGCAGAAGGCTGCGATAGGGTATTCTAATCATCAGGTTGGGCGGTAAAAGGCCGATGTTCATGACATCAGCTGTAGAGATACCTTTAGGGTCATTATTGGAAAACGCGACAGCAATGGTATCAGGATAAAAACGTTGCAGCAGCTGATCCTCAAGATTGATTGTATAGGCACCGGCCATGTGCCTTGATTCTCGCGGTGCCAGATAATCTGCGTGATCAAATGAATGCTCGCTGGATATGCCCGTCCGGCGTCGTTCGGACAAGATGAATCGGGTTCTGTCAAGAGGATCATCTACGGCTACCGTTGTGGAAAAATCGCCGGCATATTGCATAGGTGCTTTCAACGGAGCATAGGCGGCCCAAAGCGTCATCTGATCGCGCTGGTTGCCATAGATGACGGGCACACCGGAAAAAGCGGCCAGGTCACCGTCACCTGTACAGTCCAGGGCCATCAAGCATTTTGGGCTGATTAGCCCATAGGGGGTGCTGACGACAAGACCAGTCAGCTTGTTTTTTGAAACAAGCGCGTCAACGATAAAACAACCCAGGTTAACAGTGACACCCGCTTCATGACACAGTTCCCAAAGTGCCATCGCCTTCAATTCAGTAGACCAGCCGTCATCTTTGCCCCAGGCATAGAAAGACCGCCGCCAGCCAAGCCGGTCCTCCCAATCTCCAGTTCTTTCATCAATAAGCCGCGTAAACCCGCGCCGCAAGCCAAACCAGTACCAACGGACCGCTCCTGATGTGCCCGCACCACCCAGCTCATCATTCATATCGTACAAATGGACTGCAGCCCCCCGGCTGGCAGCGGCCCAGGCAGCCGGTGCGCCCGCGGGACCACCTCCGGCCACAGCAATGTCCACCACCTGGTCTGACGGTCGCACGGACACTTCTTCTTTTGAACGTTGATTGTGTATACACAGGCAGGTTCCGCCCAGTGCGCTATCCTCTGTAAACTCTGCTGCCAGCTTTTCCGTGTCACGCAACAATGCCATGGGATCCAGCGGTTCCAGCCGTGAAACCTGTTTCGCAGCCATGCAGATCTGGCCTTCCCGCAATGTCTCTGTCTGCTGCCTCAGTCTGGCGCAAACATCAAGTGATACCCTGCGGGCGGTATACTCAGTGTCCATATCATCGTCAAGGCGACGATTTGCTGCCTGCTCACAGTTTACTGAAACCTCAATATAGCCATGGTTCCGGTCATAGGCTCCCGGATGCAGCTTGACGCTTTCGCCACACATAACCCTCAAGGGTTCCGGTACAGCAAGTGTTCCTGAAATAGGACCCGTAAGGCCTGTATATTCAAGACATCGCGTAACCTGTTGCTGTCTGTAGCGGGGTTGCAGAACAGATGTGCGCAGTACTGCCGGCAGTAAATCCGCCGTGATGTTGTTTTCTGTGCAATCAAGTAAAACTTTCACATGCGCATGAAAGAGACCGCCTTTTCCGCCCAGCACCACATGCCAGCCTTCACCTGTATTTTCACAGGTACAAAGCTGAAGGTTGTACAATATTTTTACGCCACACGACAGGAGAAAGTCTTCTGCACCGCGTTTCAAGGCATCTGGATGCAAAGGGACTTCTCCTCCGGCAGATTGTCCGGCCATGTACGCCCCGGGGAAATACCGCTCCGCTGTAGCGCTGTTCAGTGCGCTCTCCGGAGCAAAATACCTCAGGGTACGTGTTATTTCATGACACAAAGATGTTGTCGCTTCTACAATCAGGACACGTAAGCCCATTCTGGCCAGACGCTTGGCCATGGGCAATGCACAAAGCCCGCCTCCGGCGATTAATACGTCGGTCTGGTAAGCCAGTGGTTGTGTTTTCATGGTGCAGGTCCTCCAGAAGAGCGGATAATCGAGAGAGCCTGAATCGCGAGGTTGACCGGACAATTCTGGGGGAAGAATGCCAAGTCTGTTTTGTCACTAGTGTCCATAAGATGTTGAACAGACAGCTTCACGAGTAGCCCGGCTTGCAACAATCTCGTTATTGACATGCTGCCCATCCCTGTAATCATTGGGCACATTTTAGACTGACACCGGTAAGAAGTCAATATTATGCTCATTACAGAAAAATTTATCTACGCTTACCGCAACCTGAGCTGAGATGCTTAAAACAGGTTGTTTCAATTGTTCTCTGCCATTTGCTCCCATCAGTCAACAGAGACGAGATCAACGTCTGTTTTGCCCATTCCCGTCCCTGCTTTCCCAACAGCAACCGCTGTTTGCTTCACAGGACCGTCTATTCTGCCGGGCCTGAACAATCAGGCGTCAGCCAGCTTCTTGATGAGCATATAATAGTAAGCGACATCAGGATCGAGCACGACGGTGCGGATGTCTTGCGCCAGATCGAAGCCGAAATTCTGTTCAACGATTTCGATCAGGCCATGATCGACAATCGCGGCTTTTTGTTCCGCGAAGTGGATGTTGCTACCCAGCGAAGTGGTCAGATCATAGCCCTTGGCATCATTGATGTTATCCTTGCCATATACAAAATCATGACTGCCTCGCTGAGTGAAGGTGACCGTAAGCTCCGCTGTGCTGCCCGCAGGTACTGTCAAGGTTGTGTTCATATAGATAATACGACCAACGGTTGCCGCTTCCGAGAACATGTCAACCAGCCAGCCTGTCTCGTAGCGTTCTACGGATCTTGCGCTTAAGGCGCCGAAGCTATGGAGATAATCATAAGCTGCGTTGAAAATCAGCTCGAGCTGTTTTTCTTCTTTGATCCATGAGGATCCCGCCTTTGGATCTTCTTTGCTGTTGGCACCCTTGAGACCGAAATAGCTGTCATACTGGCTATAATGATGAATCAACAGTTCCTGGAAAATAGCTTTCAATGTGGTTTCGTATCGGGTTACATGGGTATGTATTTCCATTTCGGTGCCCTTGTCCCAGCCCATATTCCCGTATCCCTGGGTGTTCATATCCGAGATATCAGCACCCAGGACAATGAGGCAAAAACGCTGATCGACAAGTTGATTGTTGTCGTCAGGTAGCGAGAAGCCTTGCTGGTAGACGCCATGACCAGGATATGACGCACCATGGAAGCCATAGGATAAAACCTTGACATCATCAGCAGCTTTATAGCTAACCACGAGACTGGGTGCCTGCCCCTCCCCGCTCTCAATATTGAAATCAGAAAACTCATAGATGATCACGGGCTGGTCGGTATCTGTCTTACCGGCTAATGCCTCTGACAGGTAGCTGCCATCGGACAAAAGCTTCTGATAACCGAGCCAGCTGTCGATTTCTAAGAGGTTGAGCGCCTGCTCCTGCTCAGTCGCGCGTGCACCCATAGCGCCGGTGAAACCACCGCTGTATTGTCCAGGCATAATATCCGGCCTGATCTCATGACCATTCAAGAGCATGCGCGGTGTTTTTTCAAACAGCTCGCTCAGTGACGCTGCATAAGGATAGGCAACGCGAACCATTATATCCTGATCTGTGTCGTTATAGAGAAGGTATCGGTCCTCGACCTTTGCTTCAGATCTGTGGCTGGTAAAAGTTTGGGTTTTCCTGCCCTGGATGGTGTCCACTTCGTATGTCTCCGTTGTATCTGTATAGGGCAGAAAGTCATAAGTCGTACTACGCTCAACGGTCAGATCTGCTTGTGCCTCAAGGAAAGACAACGGCAGAACTGGACCTTCATAGAACATATAGAAATTGGCATTCGCGCCCGCGCCACCGCTTTGAGCACCTCCGCGAATGGGCAGCTGCAGCAAACCAAGCTTGTCCGCGCTGATAAGACCGGCAACAGCAAACAGCACGATGCAGGCAGCAGCTATGACAAGCTTATGCCAATTTTTCCCGATGGAACGCGCTTTCACCAATCGGGTTCGCTGTAGAGAAGCATCATCATTCTTTTCGTTATAAACAGCATCAAAGGCTTCATCATATTCTGTTATCAGCTGATCATCGATCTGACCGATCTCATGAATCAGTTTTTTTGCTTTCATCAGGTGTAGCCCCTTTCCTGGAGATGGATCATCAGATTCTGGCGTATGCGGTAAAGGATGACCGAAAGATGCCTTTTGCTTAAGCCTGTGGTCTCTGCGATCTCATCTAATGTAGCAAAATAATAGTATCTGCCGACAAAGGCCATTCTTTTTCTTCTAGGAAGAGATAACAAAAATGCGCTTATCTCAACAGCGAGTTCCCTGGCCTCGATCCTGTCTAGAGCGGATTCCACCCGAACGCCTTTCTGCAGCGGGTGTTTGCCTTCGACTGCACCGATGGATTGTTCAAGTTCTTCAAAGGACAACGTAACCTCGCCGCCGCCTCTTTTGCCGGCCTGATTGGCTTCCAGGCGGTTGAGCGACAGGTTACGCGTAATGCGGCCCAGCCAGACGGCCAGACGGCGAGGACGTTCTGGCGGCATAGCCTGCCAGGCACGCAACCAGGTGTCGTTTACACATTCATCAGCATCCTCCGGAACACGCAAAATCCTTAGTGAGATGGTATGACAATAGCGGCCGTACTGCCGTTCTGTCTCGCGAACAGCTTCCTGGTCACGCTTCCAGTAAAGATCGATAATACTTTGATCGTCCATGCGCTTCCTCATATGCTGCCAGTCTTGCTTGACTGCCTAGATCATGAAGGTCTTTCACTTATATAGACCGGAAGGAGCAAGCAATATTACATATACATATATTGATAGGATATATCGTAATAGCCGGTATTGCCATAGCAGCGCAGCTACATCGCATCACAATCCAGGTGTGCAGATTTATTCCGATTGTGCTAATATCAGGGACGATGTGGCATATCAGCGATGTATCAAATACAACATGCCACACCACGCAGCGAAAAGAGGGATGGCTACGTCAGATAAAATAAATACAACCTATATCATCAGCAGGCGTTTGCGCACCAACTGGATGAACTATATATGGCAATGTGCGGTGGCAGGTTTTTTTACCTTTCTGGTCTTTTTTGTGTTTTCTGAACTGATTGGTATCATTGTTCTGGCCAGTATTGGCTCTACATTTTTCACTGTTTTCGCCCTACCCGGCAACAGAACGGCCCAACCCCGCAATGTCATTGGCTCCAATGTCTTGTGCTCCCTGATCGGTCTGGCTTGCTGCCCGATCCACTCACTCAGCCTGAGTGCCGGCGTTGCTGTCGGAGCTGCTGCTTTCCTTATGGTCATTACAGACACAGAACACCCCCCAGCTGCCGGCATCGCGTTGGGGTTAGCCATGACACAATCAAGCACTTTAGCCCTGTCGGGTGCCGGATTCGCCCTGGCCGCGGCTTTACTGGCCATCTTGCTGAAAAAACTGCTCTCGCCCTGGCTTAAAGATCTTTTCTAGTACGCGTCCTACCAGCAACATCATATCACTTTTCACTTGAACGCACAGAAAACGTTCATCGCGTAACATGCAGAACTGCGTCAGAACACATCATCCTATATCCTTTACTTAAGATAGACAGGGAGATGATTGCATGAAAACGCTCATGAAACTTACGGTACTCTTATCGGCAATTCTGCTCTTGACAGCCTGTGCAGTCGCGTCACCATCAGAGTCAACAATCCCGAAATCCGCACCGGAAACCAGTTCAGCAGCGCAGGTCTCGTCATCTGAGACAAACACAGGAGAAACAGGGCCAACCGAAAAAATCCCGTTGCCGCCGGTGGAAAACAATTCTCCTAACACCTTGTACGAACCATTCTTTCCGGAACAAACCCGCGCTGCTGGTGTTAAAACAGATTCGTCTTATCAAGTCACGGTTCTGACGACAGAACTGAACAGCCCCTGGGCAGTTGCCGGCTTGCCGGACGGCCGCCTGGTTATCAGCGAAAAGGGCGGAACCATCCGTATCGCGACCATGAGTGGTGATCTAAGTGCTCCAATCAATAGCCTTCCGGCACTTGATACACGCAACCAGGGTGGTCTTCTTGACATCACCGCCGCGCCCGATTTTACCACCAGCCGCATGCTCTATATGACCTTAGCTGAAAAAACAACTCAAGGTTCATTAACCGCTGTCGCGCGCGCTCGCCTTTCAGATGATGAAAAAACACTGGAGCAGGTGGAAGTCATCTGGCGTGCCATACCCTATTACGATAATGGTATGCACTTTGGCAGTCGTCTGGTGTTTGATCCATCCGGGAACCTGTTCGTTTCAACAGGTGAACGCTCAGACCTGGCAACACGACCCATGGCTCAGGCGCTTGACAATGGCTATGGCAAAGTCGTGCATATCACGACCGAAGGGCAGCCGGTCACGGACAACCCCTGGATCGGTCAGGCAAGTGTTCTACCTGAGATCTACTCCTATGGTCACCGTAATGCACAGGGACTGGCCATTCACCCGGTGACCGGCGAACTGTGGCTCAACGAAATGGGGCCGCGCGGCGGTGATGAACTGAATCTCATAAAACCCGGCCGCAACTATGGCTGGCCGATCATCAGTTATGGTATCGAGTATTCCGGCCAGCCCATTTCCGGTGCGCTAACCGAAAAAGAAGGTATGGAGCAGCCGGTCTACTACTGGGATCCCGTTCTGGCGCCCAGCGGCATGACCTTTTATCCTTTTGATACCATGCCGGAATGGGAGAATAACCTGTTTATCGCCGGCTTGCGTGGACAGCACATTGCTCGCCTCGTTCTTGATGGCGAACGCGTCATCGGGGAAGAACGCCTGCTGGAATCTGAAGGGCAGCGGTTTCGTGATGTCACTGCAGGAGCGGACAGTGCGCTTTATGCCGTTACTGATCAAGGCCGCCTGTATCGGATTGGCTGATTTTGAAACGCCAGCCTGCAACCAAAAAACAACAACCGGTTATCGTGTAGAAATCGACACCAAGTTCGGGGCAGGCAACCACTCAGCTGTCTTTGCTCAGGATAGCCTGATCCATAATGAACTGCGGTTAGTCCGTAAAGAGTAAAATGCAGATCGCTACATATCCCGCTTTATTTTTATCAAAGCAAATTTCCTTATTCTCCTTTTCTTCTATGCCAAGCCCGCACGCCTTAGATATAGGCACCGACTTTTTTCACTTCGGCGACGATAGCCTGAAAATTTTCCAGGCTGACCGAATTGGGAATAGAATGATCCGAAGAAAAGATATACCCGCCATTTTCTTTCAGCACTGGAACCGTCCGGTCGATTTCGGCAATGATCTCATCTTTCTTATCCCATAAAACAGCATTGATACCACCATGGAGAACAAGCTTGTCTCCGAAGAGGCGTTTCAGTTTATGCACGTCCATGCCGGCTTTTATTTCGATTGGATTCAAGGCGTCCACACCAATCTCCACCAATTCGGGGACGATTGGCATGATGTTGCCGCAAGAGTGCAAATGCGCTTTAATTCCTTTTTTGTGCGCCCACGCAACGGCTCGTTTCTGATAAGGCTTAAGCAAATCACGATACATGCTTAGCGAAAAAAACTGGGTGTTCTTAAAGCCCATATCATCAGGCCAGTAAATACTGTCAAAAGTATAGCCGGCATCCCAGATCATATCAAAATGGGCGATGCATTGATCCAGATAATGATGAAACATATCCTTGACCATCTCCGGCTCTTCAATCATGGCAATCAATAAGGTTTCTGTACCAACCATCCAGGAATGAGTCACGTCAAATCCGAACCAGAAGCCTGCCTGGATCCACTGTCTTTCTGCTTTCCAGACGGCATAATTTTTTTTCAGATTCACCCAGTCAATCCGGTCTCTGTCGACCGTCATCCGGCTTTTGGCCTGCGCCCAGAGGTCGGGATCAACAACCGTGAAACCCAGAAAATCCGGTGTCGAATCGGCCTGTTTGAATTGCTTGAGTGTAACACCCCACTGGGATGTGTAGATGATATAGTCGTCGGTTTCTTCAATAACCCGATAGGGATACCTGGGAGAGATATCAACACTGATGTTGGCGACCTTGTCAACCGCAAAATAGTCACGCCAATCCATACCGGTTGGCATGCCTTCCCGCTGCCAACGTTGAATCGTTCCCTTCCAGGGGCTATCAATGATCGGTACGCGATCCGCTTCCTGATGGGCAAACATACGCGAAAAACGTTCATGTGTTGTCATCTGTTTCATAGCAAGCTGTTCCTTTCATCTGTCGTCCTATGGCTCATGTGAAGCGCAGATAACAAGAATCCGCATATTTTCGTTACCCGTATTGCGAATACCGTGACTGCCATTGGCGTAACAAACGCTGATATCACCTGGATTCATCTCGTAGTCTTTGCCATCCAGATGCATGATGCCATGCCCTGAAAGACAATAGTACCATTCCTCAAACGGTGTTTCACTTTTGTGGTCATGAATGCCAAAGGTCGATCCTGGCGGAACAATATCATCATGGATGAACTTGATAAACAGTTTTTTTTCGGCCGGCCGGATGACATCCAATAGGTCAAAGGGACCTATGCCGCCGTGACACTGTTCACTACGGCTGCTATGTCTATTCTGATTATTGATGAATAAAGTAGTGTTCACAGGAAAGCCCTCCTCTTGTCCTCAAGTTGAAAAACATACTGCTATCGTGAGAAGATATCATCATTCTACCAAATATTCTGATTCATTTCTTGATTGCATGCCTTTTGACAGAACGGTTTTTCGTATTTGAATGCTTCAGCAAATGTCGGGCAAAAAACAAAAGCAACAGAAAGTCAGGTTTATGAGTTCGATATCGGTTTGAATGTGTAACATAAGAAAGTCTTGTCGCTTGCGCGCATGATATAATAAGAAGTCGGCCAGATACGAATTTATCGTAATCTGGATGGATTTCAGTATATCCAATAAAAACGCACTTACGGTCACAAACCGAACGGATGCGGAGAAACAGGAGGGTAGCTTATGTCAAGCACCCTGAAAAACAGAAGAAAAAGAAACATCAGGCGTATTGTGATTTTTGCGTTTATCTTCCTGGCGCTAGGCGGCTGGCTGTTATACAGTTATCTGAGTAAAGATGACCGGATTACGATTCGCACGGTACAGCTGGAGCGTGGCGATATCTTCAGTTATTTCTATACAACGGCAGAAATAAAGCCCGGCAGTATCACCGAACACAATACGACCGTCTCACAGAAAGTGCTGGCGGTTAGGGTTTCTCCTCATCAACAGGTGAAGGCCGGCGACATATTGGCTGTGCTTGATCAGCAGGAATTGGCCGATCAGTATGTGTCGGCGCAAGAGGCGCGGCAGCGCATTGAAGCCTCTCTTGCGGAAGCGGACGCAGAAGAGAAAGCCAGGCTGAACGCTGCGGAACAAGACAGGAAAGACTTGGAGCGTAACATCAGCACACTGTTCTCGAGCCTGTCAACATCTATCAGCCAGCTGACACGTCTGGCCACTTTGGCACCGGCCAGCGTTGAGATTGCTCCGGACCTTGAAGAGAAAATGGTCGACATCATCACAGCATCAAACCCGGAGACCCTCGATCAGGATATTGAGCAACTCTTAGCTACACTCAGGCAGTCTGCCGAGCTGGTCGAAAACCCTGAATACGCGGCTGGCCTCAGCCAGCTGGAGCACGAACTGAAGAAAGCATCAGACGCGGCTGATCATGTTTTAAGCGGTCTGGCGTCCGGGTCCTTAGCCGGTTCAATCACTTTGCCTGACAGCATCACGGGACAGATTGGCTCACTGTCCGGCTTAAATGCCTATGTTCAGGACCCACTTGCCCAGGCTATCGCCCAGGAAGATGCCGCGCGCAACCAGTATGAAAAATCACAGCCATATATTTACGCGAAAACAGACGGTCTGGTGGCTCAGATCAACATCAGCCCCGGTGATTACACCGGTGGCAGTGCAACCTCTCAGGAAACCGGACTGGAAGCCCTCTTGGGGAATGCTTCTTTGAACACCTTTGTCCCACAAACTGTTTCAGCCATTACGATCTATGACAACACCAGGCCACAGGCAGTCTTTTATGCCGGACGGTTTGATGCGGGTAGAATCAAGACAGGGATGCCCGTTCAGTTTGATTATGAAGGTCAGCTATTTTCCGGAGACGTGATCAACAAGGGCAGGATTGCCGCCAGCCAGAGCGCCGGTCAGCTGGAGGCACTGGATATTATTGGTGATATGGGCAGCAGTTTCTCATCTGAACCCCAGTTGGAAATCAGGATGAGCATCAAAGGAACTGGACTGACCGAACTGATAACCGGTTTTTGGATTGACGCTGAGATTGAAATCGACCATGCCGAGGATGTCGTTCTGCTCCCTGCTGAAGCCATGCGCCGCGAACTTGACACCTATTTTATCTTCGTTATTGGCGAAAATAACCTTGCCGCAAAGCGGACCATTACCCCCGGTATCCAGTCAGATCGTTATATTGAAGTCAAAGAAGGACTCAATGAAGGTGACAGAATCATCATCAACCCGCCTTCAAGTCTTCAGGATGGTATGCCGGTCAAGGAGGCGTCAGATGGATAAACCTGTCATCAGCCTGCGGAATATCTGGAAAACCTATTCAACCGGATCAATCGAACTGACTGCCCTCAAAGGAATCACCCTGGATGTTTATGCTGGCGAATTTGCTGCCATAATGGGGCCTTCCGGTTCCGGGAAATCAACCCTCATGCATATCATCGGCTGTCTGGATCAGAAAGACGAAGGTGAATATTTTTTCAAAGGCAACAACATACGTGATCTCAACCAGAACGATCTTGCGTTGTTGCGCAATCAGGAAATCGGTTTTGTCTTCCAGTCTTTCAATCTGCTGCCGAAGCTTACCTTGCTGGAAAATGTCGCGTTGCCGATGGTCTACGCAGCAGTCAATCGTAAGGATAGGACCAGCCGGGCTGTTCACGCCCTGCAGATCGTTGGGCTGGAGCCATGGATGCAGCACAAGCCCAATGAGGTTTCCGGCGGTCAGAAACAAAGGGCTGCAATCGCCAGGGCGATGGTTATGCAGCCGGTCTTGCTGATCGCTGATGAACCGACAGGAAATCTGGACAGCCGTTCTTCCAGGGATATCATGCAGCTTTTCCAGGAATTGAACCGTTCAGGGACAACGATTGTCCTGATCACGCATGAAGCTGACATCGCGTCTTATGCCAAACGAAAACTGCAGGTTGTTGACGGACAGCTGGTATTCGATTCGACTTTACATAAATCAGGGGATCAGGAACAATCAGCCGGCTAGGGAGGGTTTATGCTCTGGGAAAGTGTCAAAATGGCGATCAGCAGCCTGATATCCAACAAGATGCGTGCCTTACTGACGATGCTTGGCATTATTGTCGGCATCGCTTCGGTTATCGCCATTGTCTCGCTGGGTGAGGGCGGCAAGAATGAGGTGCTGGGGCAGTTTGAACAGATCGGCGCCTCGACGGTCATCGTACAGGTCCGCTCATCCCAGGCACAAAGTAACGATTATATAACACCAGGCGATATTCAAGCCATCAGGGACCGGGTTGATTCCGTTAAATACATTACAGCATCCAGCCAGACTGTGGCCCGGGCATCTACAGAGATGGCGCGCAGAGCGATTTTCCTGACAGCCATTGATCGAGATTATACACGATTCTCACCGATCGATCTGTTATACGGCCGGGATTTTACAGAAATTGAATACACGGATGGTTTGCCGATCGCCATCATTGACCTTGCAGCAGCCAATGCTTTTTTTGGTCGGGAAAATGCTGTTGACGAATACATCACTCTCGAAAATGATGGTCACATGCTTCGTGTGCGCATCATCGGTGTCAGCGACTCGGTCGCGACCCAGTTTGCCGGGTTCAGCAATATAAGCGGCGACGATTCCAGTAGCATGCCTTTCTTTGTTTATGCACCGCTGCAGTCTGTCAGCCCTCTTCTTGATCAGGGAAGCGGCATCAGCTCCGTTTTTGTCATGTCAGAAACACCAGAAAGGGTTAATGAAGCCGGACAGGCGGTTGTGCGCCTGCTTGAACTGCGCAACAACAATGAACAACGCAATGTGTACCGGACACAGAATCTGGCGTCCATTCTTGATCAGATCAACACAGTCATAAACATTATGACCTTGTTCATCAGCGCGGTCGCAGCCATTTCGTTGATTGTCGGTGGTATTGGCGTTATGAACATCATGCTGGTATCCGTGACGGAACGAACACGTGAGATCGGCATCCGCAAGGCAATTGGTGCGACTACCTGGGATATCATGCTGCAGTTTATCACTGAATCGATCATTTTGACACTGATTGGTGGTCTTCTGGGCATCTTATCTGGACTGGGCCTGGCCTACGGGATTGCCTTTATCGCTGCAAGGCTGCAGATAGGACAGATCACACCGATGCTGAGTGTGCAGGCTATTGTGATCGCCGTCTCCTTTTCGAGTATCGTCGGCTTGTTTTTCGGAATCTATCCCGCCAGGAAAGCGTCACGGCTGGAACCCATTGACGCGCTCCGTTTTGAATGATCATCGTCGCTAAAAGTCAGCCCCTGATCAGCTGCTTTCACCTGGTCGGACAGCAGAGCGCAGACAAGGGTTACATCCCTTTCCCACAGGAAACGAGTGTAACCCTCTAGATCAGCCATGCCAAGGTTAAAACCATCAGGCAAAAAGTTTGCGGATGTATCCAAGGCTTTTAGCAAGGCCGACATCTGCTGGTTCACTGCCTTCGTACTCAACACAGAAAGCCCCACGATAGCCTGTCTCGTTGAGTTTTTGAATGATGGCAGGAAAATCCAGGCTACCTTCCCCGACGGCAGTTGCTATCGATTTTTCCCCCAGAAGAGAATCTTTCAAATGTGTGTGGTATATCCGGCCATTGAAGACATCAATCGCCCGCAACGGATCCACACCATTTACGGCAAAGTTAGAAGTGTCCAGTGTAATACCCAGGGACGGTGAGTCAATCTCATTGATGATAACCGCCAGCGCTTCAATGTCCGTGCCAAACTGGCCGTGGCTTTCGACAGCCAGAACAACCTCCCTGGACTCAGCATATTCAGCACAGGGCTTCAGTGCTTTGATCACGGCCTCGATACACGCGTCTTTCGTCTGGTTCTCGGGAAACCTGCCACCGGCGAAGATGCGGGTCAGATTAACGCCATACAACCGGGTCAGGTCAATCATGGCCATGGTGTGCTCGATGGCCTGACGGCGTTTTTCTTCATCAAAAACCAGGTACTCAGTATTGGGTGACAAGGCAACAACAGATAGGCCCAGCTCACTGATCAGCCTGAGTGATTCTTTTCGCCTGGTTGTTGTATCCAGGATATCGGCATGCCAGCAAGGCGGATGGGCGATGATTTCCACCCCGGCATATCCTAGACGGGCAATGCTCCGGAAGGCTGTTTCCCTGCTTGCGTCCCGATAACACCAGGTGTTTGCATAAATATCCATCAGTCTATCTCCTCTGCTTTATTATTCCCGGCCT
>LSQX01065482.1_pt1 | contig 19625 bp, 18 predicted proteins | sample 654561 | NCBI WGS metagenome assembly LSQX01 (sample SAMN04489861, study PRJNA283612) | anaerobic digester metagenome | isolation source: 4 biogas reactors fed with cattle manure at either 37C or 55C with and... | place: Denmark: Kongens Lyngby | collected 2014
CAAAATGCGCGATTTGAGTCAAATTCCGCTCAGATAGCGGGCAACCGCCTCGATTTCCATGGGTGTCAGCTTGGTGGCAATCGGGGCTTGTCGCGCATTTTGGTCAGTCCGTTCGCGCTCATTGAACTCGCGCAACTGGCTCACCAGATAACGCATGTGCTGGCCGGCTATGCGTGGCAGTTCGTCTGTGCCGGCACCCTCCTCGCCGTGGCAGCTTGCACAGGCGGCAACCCCAGACCACTGGTTGCCGTTGTGATAAATGTATTTGCCTACAGCGGTAAAGTCCGGGTCAAGTGCGCGGTGGGATTTGGTCGGTTTGCTGCTGAAGTACTTGCCCAGCGCCACCATCTCGTCCGGCTCAAGGTTTGCGGCAATGTCATTCATGGTGCCCTTGCGCCGTCCGCTCTTGAAGTCTTCCAGCTGCCTGCTGATGTACACGGCACTCTGGCCTGCCAGCCGCGGGTAAATGGCGCTGGAACTTTCTCCGTCGGCACCGTGGCAAACCTTGCAAACCGAGTTGACTATAGCGACCGCACGCTCTTCATCGGCTGCCTGCACCTGGATTGCGGACACCATGACCAATAACAACATGAGTCTGCGCAACACGACTCCTCCCATCAAATTGTGCACGCTACGATTTTTTGTAGTGCCGAAAGCAGACAGTTTTACTCGACCCAGTTACGCAATGCTTGCCGGGCCGGCTCATTGACCGGCCTGGCCTGCAGCCCGGTCGGCAGCCATTCGATACTGTAACTGGCATTTTCGACCAGCGGGATAAAGCTCAGCTTTACCATTTTGGCTTCAACAAACGGCAGCCCGCCTATCCACNNCCGGGCGTTAAGCTCGGCAATGCGATAACCCGGCTGCAAGCCGATCAGGCTGGCCAGCCCCCGCCAGTCCAGCACCTGAACATTCAGCCCCCACAGCTCGCCATCCAGCAGCAGCTGATGGCTGCTGGTGCCATCATTGAGGGTTACGCGGTAACGGTCGTTGTTGCCATTGCCTACCGTCAAGGTAGCCAGGGTGCTGCCCGACTGTTGTTCCCTGTAGGTACTGAGGTCGTAGGCCAGTGCCGCACCCAGCAGCGCCAGCAACACCACTGCCAGCCCGCAACTGCCACGCAGCCAGGCCAGAAACCAGCGGCCACGCCACAAGATGCGCAGCCCCAGCCACAAGACCAATAGCGCAAGCAGGGCAACGCCCACGGCAAGACCTGTAAATTGCATGTGCTGAACTCCAGTCGGTAAAATCAGTTTATTATGCGTGCCTGCGACGGTTTCGTCCAAGCCGTTTCGTCAGCCGGTGCCGGCATTGGGAAATTTCATGTTTTTACCACCCGAATTATCCATCACACTGCTGCTAGTGCTGATAGTCGTGGCCTTTATGGCCGGTTTTATTGATGCCATTGCCGGGGGTGGCGGTTTGCTGACCATTCCTGCGCTGATGCTGTCGGGCATACCGCCCCACCTTGTGCTGGGCACCAACAAGCTTTGTGCCACGTTCGGATCGGCGATGGCCAGCTATACTTTTTACCGGCGTGGTTACTTTCAACCCTCTAGCTGGCGCCCTGCCCTGGCGGCTACTGCAATTGGTGCGGCCGCAGGCGCCGTCCTGGCACAAAAAATGCCCGCCCAGTGGCTCAACCAGTTCCTTCCGGTGGTGGTGCTGCTATGCGGGCTGTACATGCTGTTCAGCAAGATTCCAGAGCGCAGCGCAGAGCCACAGCCGGCCATTGGCAAAAAGCGCCAGCTGCCACAAGGGCTTATGCTCGGCTTTTACGATGGCGTAGCCGGCCCCGGCACCGGGGCCTTCTGGACAGTCAGTACGCTCTTGCTCTATCCGCTGGACTTGCTGCGTACCACAGGTGTGGCCCGCAGCATGAATTTTGTCAGCAATGCCATGGCGCTCGCCATGTTTGTGATCGGTGGCCAGGTGCTGTGGTCACTGGGCCTGGCCATGGGCATCGCCCTGATGCTGGGTGCGGCTGTCGGGGCGCGTTTGGCCATCGGCGGCGGCAGCAGGCTGATCCGCCCGCTGTTCATCCTTATGGTGATGGCGCTGACAGCCAGGCTAGCGTGGCAAAACTGGTTTACTGCTGCCTGACCGCTCGTGCAAATGAAGATCAATAAGGTAGCGGGCAATGGATCCGCTCAGGGGCAGCAGCGGCAGCTGGTGGATCTTGAACCAGCGGGCATCTTCAATTTCGTCTTCCTGGGGAATGATCTCGCCTTCCAGATACTCGGCGTGGTACCCCATCATCATGGAATGCGGAAAGGGCCAGTTCTGGCTGGTGACATAACGCAGGTTATGAACCCGGATGCGGGTTTCTTCATAAACCTCGCGATGCACGCAGCCTTCCATGGTTTCACCCGGCTCGGCATAGCCGGCAAGGCAGCTGTACAGGCCGCTGACAAAACGCGGTGAACGCGCCAGCAACACCTCATCGCCCCGTGTAACCAGCACGATCATGCAGGGCGACAAACGTGGATACTGCTGCAGACCGCACGGCTGACAATAACGCATGCGGTGTTCCGTGGAAGACTGCATCGGCTGGCCGCAGCTGCCACAAAACCGGTGCTGGCGTGACCAGACGCCGATCTGGCTGGCATAAGACAGCATGCCGAACCAGTCTGCGTTTTCATGGCCCAGTTGTGAGCGCAGCGATACCCACTGCCATTGTTCGTCGTCTGGCCGCTCGGTCAGCTCATACAGAAATACGGGTTGCCCATCCAGGTATCCAATGCCCTGGATATCCAGCAACCAGGGGGAAAAGCGCTGTTCCAGCGAAGCCAGCGGCCAGAACATGCCGCCGCCGGCCTGCTGCAAAAAGCGTTGCTGGCAATGCAGCAGGGCAAACCCGGTGCTGCCGTCATGGTGCGGCTGGCCTATCTGCCAGCCTTTAGCTTGCTGCAGCATCTGCAACTGTTACACCCAGTTTTTCAAGCCCGCGGGCCGCACGTTCCAGTGGGTCCTGCTCGCCACTTTGCAGGGCCATTCCGCCTTCCAGGTAGTACTCCAGACTGGACAGCACATCAGCCAGTGTTTCGAGTGCAGCCTGCTCTGGCAGCTGGGCGGAGTTGATCATGTTCGTGTCAATATAGTCAGCACAGTGCTGTACCAGTGCGGCCGCGCGGAATTCATCAATAAACCAGAGGCCGCCGCGCACCAGCGACAAGGTCGGCGGTATGTTGTTCAGATGGTTTGCATCACCATCCGCCTCGCAATAAGCAGTGATTGCCCGCTTGGCCAGCAACAGGCCGTTTGCCGCCTCGCCCATGATGACAATGCGTGCCTCTGTCAGCTGGTGACTGGCAAACACTTCTGCTTCGGAGAGTGTGGACACCTTGACCGCATGGCGCTGACCAAGCCCCAGGCTGGCCACCAGACCTTCGATGTAGATCACCGCGTCGGCCAGTTGCAGTAGCTGCTCGGGCATTACATCCTCAAGCTGCTGCCAGTTTTGCATCACTTTCAGCTGCCGCTTGAGTGATATGCTGGCGCTGGTCAGGCCCACCATGGCCAGGGTTTTTTCCAGTTTGCCCACCACCTGCGGCAAACCCGAAAAAGCCTCCGGCGATACGGTACCGCGGCCAATCAGGTCGACGGTATCCTTGACGATACCCAGTTCTTCCTGGATTGCTGCCGATAAAGAGCGCAACACATTTGCGCCCGGCCCGGACAGACGCTGATACTCATCTGCCAGCATTTGGTCGGTAAACGGCAGGCTGGGCAAATTGGCTGCAGCACGAACTTCTGTTGCCAGCGGGCCGGACGTCTGCGCCAGCGCCACCAGGTAGAGCATGTCCTTGATCAGGCCCCGCGAGGGTGTATGACTGGCATTGGCAAGATGCTGCCTGATTTCACGCTCAAGCCGTGAAAACAACAGCTTGCGCTCTGTATTGAGCAGCAGTTTGCCATCAATGAATGACTCAAGTGCAGCTGCAGACACCCAGTACAGTATCGTGCCCGGTGCTGCCGGATCGGTCACATCCATTTTCAATATCAGGCGCTTCATTGCGCTCAGTGCCGGCTGTACATTTTGTTCGCGAATCACTGCCAGCAAAGCCAGCTGGTACAGGTGACGCTGACGTGCCAAAACCCCTTGCGGGCTGGACAGCTGGCGCACAGCGGGCCTTTCCGGGCGCTCGACATTGAGGCGGGCAGAGAAAAAATAGCTTTCCGGCAGGCGCGACTGCCCTGCTGCCTTGCGCAACTGGTTGATGGCCGGCAGCAGCAGCTCCGGCATTTCTACCCAGTTGGCTTCCAGCTGCTCCAGATAGCTGTGCAAGACATGCAAGCCGTTGTTGATGGCTGACAGCTGGTCGTTGTACTGGGCATCGGCATCTGCAGGAATGCCCATTGCCAGGGTTTGCATTTCCTGGGCCAGCAGCTCGGCACCTGCCAGCCCTACCAGTGACAGGATGCCCTTGATTTGCTGCAGGTTGTGTACAGATCGTTGCAACAGGGTGCCACTGTCCCGCTCTTCAAGAAAGCGCTCCAGGTTTTGCTGTGTTTCCAACATCGTGGCAAATAGTTCTTCACGCACTATGCCCAGCGAGGATGCTCCTGTTGCCATATTTATTTTCCTGTTTCCAAATACATGCCAAACACGTCCTGCCTACACCAGCCAACCAGGCTGACGGGCTGTGGCCGCCCGGTTAACCCCGTTAGCCTGCTTTGAGCACTTGAGAAACCCGGTATCGCCGGAGTTTTTCGTCATGACCCCGCTATGGGGCATCCCGGTACCCAACATCAGAACTCCGGCCAGCCAGACTTGAACTCTGCAATACATGTTACGGTCACTTGTCCTGTCTGGCCGGAGTTACGCAACCCTATCAGTCTCTTGTCAATTGTCCCGGCCGTCAAGCAAGTACCTTGTTTTAAACAAGATTTGCTACCCCATTAACAACCCGGAACTTAACAGCTTGCAATCTACTGCAAGCTGTTGACCGGTCAATCGGCGAATTCCGGGACCGTTTTGCTCATTCGCGCTGCCATGGCAATACGTAAGTCCCCGGATTGCAACATGGCGGCGTTCCAGCTTGCTATGTAGTTGAGGCCATCCTCTACACTGTGATCGCGCGCATAGCGGATCATTTCCTTGGTGCCGCGCACCGCCAGTGGCGACTTGGCCGCAATTTGACGGGCAAGCTGCATTACTTCGCTTAGCAGCTCGGCAGGTTCGCTGTAAACACGATTGACCAGCCCGATACGCTGCGCCTCATCAGCCTCGACAAAACGTCCGGTGTACGCAAGCTCGCGCATCATGCCATCGCCAATGATGCGCGGCAGCCGCTGCAGGGTACCCACGTCTGCTGCCATGCCCACATCAATTTCGCTAATGGAAAAACGGGCATCTGCGCTGCAGTAGCGCATGTCGCAGGCACTGACCAGATCGATGGCGCCCCCTATACAATACCCCTGGATGGCTGCCAGCACGGGTTTGCTGCAACGGTCAACTGCTTCAAGGGCACTCTGCAAGCGCTTGATCTGGTTGCGTAAAATCACTGCATTACGGCCAACGTCCTTGCCCAGCAAACCAGCCACCGAAGCCAGGTAGGCCAGGTCGATACCACTGGAAAAGTGTGCGCCCGCACCGCCAAGCACCACAACCCGCACACCCGGCTGCTCCTCAATCCAGGCAAAAATATGCGGCAATTCCTGCCAAAACTCCGCATTCATGGCGTTGAGCTTGGCCGGCCGGTTCATTTCAACCTGTACTACCTTGTCAACGACCCTAACATTGAAAAACTTGTAATCCATGCTGCCTCCTGCGTTTTTATTTTACTGCCGGCTTCGGCTTTATGCTTGTCTTGTACCTCAGCAGCTGCCCCCTGCACAAACAGGGTTATGCCTGCCCAGGTTTTCAGAAGTGCCCCGGTATTACAACGGGACACTCCGCCCGGGGATCAATGGCTGGTTATAAGCCTGCCTTTTCGGCCAGGAACGCCTCTTCGGCCAGCCCGCCTTTACCAGTCCAGCTCGCGACCACTGATTTTGGCCAGATCCTGTAAAAAAGCACGGTGGGCTTCCAGCTCTGCTGCACTGGCCGCCAGCACAGGCGCTGTCAGCCGGTCTGCCGCCAAGCGGCGAATCGCACCGGCACCTTGCCCGCCACCCTCGCCATCGCCTGCCAGTAACAGACTGCTCTGACCGCCGGTCATGTGCAGGAAAACATCCGCCAGAATTTCGGCATCAAGCAAAGCGCCGTGCAGTTCACGCTGTGAGTTGTCGACATGATAGCGGGAGCACAAGGCATCCAGTGTATTGCGCTGGCCGGGATGACGCTCACGCGCCATAACCAGAGTATCCAGCACCGTGCAGTAGTCGGTGATATTGCTGCGCTCGGTCTGCCCCAGCAAGGCATATTCATTTTCGATAAAGCCCACATCAAAGGGCGCATTATGAATGACCAGCTCGGCACCCTTGATAAATTCGTAAAATTCGTCAGCCACGTCCTTGAAACGGGGTTTGTCTTTCAGGTATTCGTCGGTGATGCCGTGCACTGCAACCGCACCCTCGTCCACTTCGCGATCCGGCTGGATATACACATGATAGTGACGGCCGGTAAGCCGGCGCTCAATCACCTCGACACAGCCAATTTCAATAATGCGGTGCCCATCGGTCACCGGCATGCCTGTGGTTTCCGTATCCAGGACTACATATCGTTTCACTTGCGCACCTCTTCCACGCCGCGGTTGGCCAGATTATCAGCCCGTTCATTGCCCGGATGACCGGTATGGCCGGCCACCCACTGCCATTGCACATCATGCTGCTGCACCAGGGCATCCAGTTGCTGCCAGAGATCCTGGTTCTTTACCGGCTGCTTGCTGGCAGTTTTCCAGCCGCGCTTTTTCCAGTTGGCCAGCCATTGCTGCATGCCCTGCATTACGTATTTGGAGTCGGTCACCAGCAAGACATTGCTGCGCCGCTTCAGGGCTGACAGTCCTTCGATAACTGCCTGCAATTCCATGCGGTTGTTGGTGGTGCTGTCTTCACCGCCAAATAGCTCCAGCTCGCGCCCCTTGTATTGCAACAGCACGCCCCAGCCACCCGGGCCAGGGTTGCCCTTGCAAGCGCCATCGGTATAAATGTGTATCTGATCAGTCATGTTTGCATTGTTCTTCTGCTATGTCCGGCTTGATTGTTTGCTGTGCAACCGGCATCGGCAGCAACCCCTTGAGTCGCCGGTTACGCTGTCGCTGGGCTGGTGCTGCATGCACCTGCTTGCGGGCCGCTATCATATAGCATGTGCCCAGGGGCCACTGCTTTTTACCCAGAAAACTTTCCAGCCGGGGCAATGCTCGCTGCCCGCAGGCGGGCAAATAGTGGGCAAACCTGGGTGTTTCCACAGCAAACCCCAGCACGGCAAGCCACTCTGACACCCTGCCTGCAGAAAGCCTGTGCCCCCGCCGCCACAGCCTGTTGCCAGCAAACCCCAACCACCAGGGGTTACGTCCAATCAGCAACAAGTAGCCGCCCGGACGCACCGCCTGGGCCGCCTCGCGCAACAGGTCATAGGGCGAACCGGCAAACTCAAGGCTGTGCTGCAACAGCACCACATCGGCACCATCGGGCTGCACCGGCCACAGGCATTCGGAACAGATGGCGTCTTGCACCTGCTCATCAGTACCAACATGCACCTGGTGTCGAATATCGCTTTGCCAGCAGGTATCTGTTGCCGCGTTATAGACCAGCAGGTAGCTGCCAAAACAGCGCTGCAGCCGTTCTTGCAGCCACTGCTGCTCTGCCTGCAACAGGGCTGCAGCCCGGGGGCTGGCCAGCCAGTGACGCAGCTCGGCAGAAGATACTGCACGCCGCGGCTTGATTCGCGCCAGGTTTAACATGCTCTTCTCCTTAAACTGTCGGCTCATGGGGCCTGTGCAGTGTGTTGGCTCTCTCAAGCAGGAATGACGGGTGCACCGGAACAAGGTACCCGGCCTGTGCCGTGGACGCCGAAAGGTGCCATCGGAATAAAGCCGGCAGGCACCGGCATTCACGTCCAAAAGTTCGACAGCAGTTTTAACGGTCTGCTATGGTTCTGGCAACCCTTGATCTGTTTACAGGATAGCTGCCATGTTGACGATTACCGCCCTGCCTGCCTTTAACGACAACTATATCTGGCTGTTGCAAGATTCTGCCACACAGCAATGTGCTGCCGTTGATCCGGGCGATGCCAAACCGGTGCTGCAATGGCTAAAAGACAATCCTGGCTGGCAACTGACCGATATTCTGATCACGCACCACCACCACGATCATACGGGTGGTATCGGCACATTGAAACAGGCTACCGGTGCCCGCGTGCACGGCCCCGGGCAGGAAACCATTGACGGTGTGGATCACCCGCTGGCCGACCTGCAGCAATTGCAGGTATTGGACCGCACCTTTACCGTTTACCATGTTCCCGGCCACACCCTGGGCCACATTGTCTACTACCTGCCCGGCGAGCAACCGCTGCTGTTCAGTGGCGACACCCTGTTCCTGGCTGGTTGCGGGCGCCTCTTCGAAGGGACCCCGGCCCAGATGTACCACTCCCTGCAACGCCTTGCCGCCCTGCCGGCCACCACCCTGGTGTACTGCACGCACGAATACAGCCTGTCAAATCTCAAGTTTGCCGCTGCCGTGGAACCGGACAACACAGCTGTCAGCGCACGCTTAGAAAAGGTTGCCACATTGCGTGAACAGGGTCACATCAGCCTGCCCAGCACCCTGGCCGACGAACTGGCTACCAACCCCTTTTTACGCTGCAACGAACAACAGGTGGTGACCAGTGCCGCCCGGGAAAGCGGGCAGCTGCCGGTCGGACCGGTAGAGGTATTTGCCGCCATTCGCGCCTGGAAAGACAGGTTCTGATTTCGGCTCACAACGCCGGCAAAGGGAAGCCAGGCACATTTGTCTGTATGTCAGGCTGTGGTTGCAAAGCCAGCTTGCAAGCCCCGGCTTGAACGTGCTCCAGCACGGCCGCACAGCGGAGAGCGAAGCGAATAAAGTGCCCACTGTTGCGCTTTTTCGCTGCTTTTGCCTGACCCCGACTGCCTCGCCAACATTATTGCTCAGCGCCTCCGGAGGCTTTGCCGGATGCGGACTTGCCCAGCGGTCGCGGAGCAGCCTTTTCCACGGCTGGCAGTGGTGTTATCTGTCTGTGTCAGCAGGCCCGCCACAACAAGCCTGGCGGACTGGCCAGTTCTTCCGACCAGTTACACTTGACCCCCCCACCCATGGCCCATAGAATTTGCAGAATTTTATTTTCTCAAAAAATCCTATGCCAAATACAGCTTTCCGCTCGCGCAGGCGGATCACCAGGTGGTTATACGGGGGGCTGCTGGCCTGTGCGACTCTTTTGTTCGCAGGCTGTCAGCAACCGGGCCTGCAGTCACCAGGCCAGGACGAACATGAGCTAAAAGAGCGTCTGGCGCCACTGCATCTGCCAGACCGCGACTGGTCCGATCGGGCGCTAATGCAACCCCCGGGGCACTCACCGGCAAACCGGTCCGGCCAGCAACAGGCCGACGATGAAAACACCCCGGCCATTACCGACATCTGGCAGCGCATCCGCCACGGTTTTCAGCTGCTGGATGAAGACCTGGACAACCCGCGCATCGACCGACAGCGACTCTGGTATGCCAGCCGCATCAGTAGTCTGGAAACCATTGCCAAACGCAGCAGTCCTTACATCCACTATATAGTCGAGGCACTTGACAGCCACAGCATGCCGCTTGAGCTGGCCCTGCTGCCCGTGATTGAAAGCGCCTATAATCCCCTTGCTTACTCACCTTCCCATGCCGCCGGACTGTGGCAGTTCATCCCTTCGACCGGGCGTGTTTTCAAGCTCAAGCAAACCCGCTGGTACGATGGCCGCCGTGACATCACTGCATCGACCGAGGCCGCACTGGAATACCTGTCCTACCTGAACAACATGTTTGACGGCGACTGGCTGCTCACCCTCGCAGCTTACAACGCCGGCGAAGGTACGGTCAGCCGCGCCATCAAGCGCAACAAAAGCCTGGGGCTGCCGGCCGACTACTGGAACCTCCAGTTGCCCAGGCAGACACAGGAGTATGTCCCCAGGCTGCTCGGCCTGGCACAGCTGATTGCCAGTCCGCAGGCCTATGCCCTCAAACTGCCGAAAGTGCCCGATGAGCCCTACTTTGCCCAGGTACCACTGGAACACCAGCTTGACCTGAGCCACATCGCTAGTCTGGCCAAGGTACCGGCAAAGCACATCCGGGAGCTGAATCCTGCTTTCAAAGAAGGCGTTGTTCTCGACGGCCCCCAGCATGTTCTGGTGCCGGTAGAACAGGCTGACCGGCTGGAGCGCAAACTTGCCAGGCTGTCACCTGACGAGCTGATGCAGGTGCAGCGCTATGTGGTTCGTGCCGGCGACACCCTGTCTGCCATTGCCCAGCGCAACGGTACTTCGGTTGCCAGCATTCGCCAGCTGAACCAGCTCAAGACCAGCCAGCTGCGTATCGGGCAACAGCTAAAGCTGGCCGGCACGCCAGTCTCCAGCCCACAACAGGCGGCTGCAACCCGTAACACACCTGCTGCAACCAGCACATATCATGTGCGCAAAGGTGACACCCTGAGCGGCATTGCAGCCCGGCATGGCACCAGCGTCAAACAGCTGCGCCAGCTGAACAACCTGCAGCACGACCGGCTGAAAATCGGCCAGGCTTTGCTGCTGCAACCCGGCAGCACCCGCTATGTGGTGCGTGCCGGCGACACGCTGTCTGCGATTGCCAAACGCCACAAAGTCAGCCTGCGCCAGTTACAGAGCTGGAACCCATCACAAGGCAAACTGCTAAAGCCTGGCCAAACGCTAACCCTGTATCTGTAACAGATGCCAGAATGTCCCCGCTTGTGTGTACGAGCTTGCCTGTACACACAAAGCAGCGGGATGATAGTGTGCAAAACTGCCCGTACACACGGAACCATCCGCCAGTGTCGTGCAAACCGGTTTGCACCTACAATATCTTCACTCACGTCAGTCAGCTGGGAGGATATCCTTGCTTTACCTGTTTCGTTTTCTGGTTCTTGCCACACTATTGAACACAGGACTGGCGCAGGCCGCAGTTACCCTGAGCCACGGCTTTGCCCGCTTCGGCCAGCCGGCATACCCTGCCAGCTTCAGCCATTTCGACTGGGTCAACCCGGCCGCCCCCAAAGGCGGCCGTGTGCGCTTGATGGCATTGGGCACCTTCGATAGCCTCAACCCCTACATCCTCAAGGGCACCAGCCCGATTGCCACTGGCGATTTTCATCAATATGGCATCAGCGAACTAAACGCCCCGCTGATGGTTGGCCATGGCAATTTTGATCCCTCTGGCGATGAAGCAGCAAGTGCTTATGGACTGGTTGCAGAAAGCATCCAGTACGCCGACGATCTGCGCTGGGTGGTGTTCAACTTGCGCAAGCAAGCCCGCTTTCATGATGACCGGCCAATCACGGCAACCGATGTCGAGTTTTCCTGGCGCACCCTGAAAAAACACGGACACCCACAATACCGCAACTACCTGAAGAACGTGGCGCGGGTCGATATTCTTGCACCGCTGCGGGTACGCTTCGTCTTCAAGCAGCCGGCCACCCGCCAGCAAATTCTTGACCTTGGCGAGCTGCCTGTGCTGCCCAGGCACTACTGGAGCAGGCGTGACTTCACCCGTACCAGCTTCGAGCCGCCGCTGGGCAGTGGTCCCTACCGCATCACCGAGATAAAACCCGGCCGCAGCCTGCGTTTCGAGCGGGTTGCCAACTGGTGGGGCAAAGACTTGCCGGTCAACGTCGGCAAATACAATATCGACCGCATAGATGTGGACTTCTACCGCGACCGCCACGTTGCTTTCGAAGCATTTAAGGCCGGCAGTTTTGACATCTACATTGAACATCAGGCCAAAAACTGGGCCAGCAATTACCGCTTTCCTGCCCTGTTGCGGGGTGACATTGTTCGTGCCGAAATCCCCCACCAGATCCCGGCACCCACCCAGGCATTATTCATTAACAGCCGCCGGGCACCCTTTGACAACCTGAAGGTGCGCAAGGCACTGACCCTGCTGTTTGATTTCGAATGGGCCAACCGCACCCTGTTCAACAGTGCCTACTTGCGGACCACCAGCTTTTTTCCGAACAGCCCTTTTGCCGCGCACGACATTCCGCGCGGTACTGAATGGCTGCTGCTAAACCCCTGGCAGGACCAGTTGCCTGCCGCCCTGTTCGAGCAGCCATTCCAGGTGCCGGTCACCGAGGGCCGTGGCGTGCCGCGCGACAATCTGGGCAAGGCGCTCAGCCTGTTGCAGGAAGCTGGCTGGAAGACCGGCCGCAATGGGCTGAAGAACAGTCATGGCCAGCCCCTGCGGCTGGAAATCCTGCTGGTCAATCCGGGGCTGGAGCGTATCCTGCAGCCCTATGTACAGACTTTGCGCCGCATCGGCATGCAGGCCAGCCTGCGCACCGTCGACCGCGCCCAGTTCAAACACCGCCTGGACAGCTTCGACTATGATATGACCCTGCTGGTGCTGCCACAAAGCCTGAACCCCGGCCACGAGCAGTGGCTGTACTTTCACTCCAGCCAGGCCAACATGCACGGGAGCAAGAACTACGCCGGTGTACAGCACCCCGTGGTTGATGCCATGCTGGAGGCGGTAATGGCCGCACAAACACAAAACGAGCTGGAGTCCGCCATGCAGGCACTGGACCGTGTCCTGCTCTGGCAACACTATATTGTGCCGAACTGGTATATTAGCCGGCACCGCATTGCCTACAGCAAGCGGCTCAAGTTTGCCCAGATACCCCCGTACACCCTTGGCCTGCGTGCCTGGTGGCTCGACCCGGCGGAGACTCCCTGATGACCGAACAACTGACAACAAGGCTGCTGGCCCTGCTGTTACTGCTGACATGCGCTACAGGCAGCCATGCCGAACACGCACTGACACTCTATGGTGAAGCACCCAAGTACCCGGCAGACTTCCGTCACTTCGACTACGTCAACCCGGAGGCTCCCAAAGGCGGTACCCTGCGCCTGCCCGGACTGAACGGCTTCGACAGCCTTAACCCTTTCATTCCCAAAGGGAATGCCGCCGACCATATTAGCCTGGTCTACGACAGCCTGACCTACCACTCGCCTGACGAGCCCTTTACCGAGTATGGCCTGCTCGCCGAACGCATCGAGCGCGACCCGGACAACCTCTTCGTGCGCTTTCATCTGCGTCCCGAAGCCCGCTTTAATGATGGCACTCCGCTCACCGCCGAAGACGTTGCCTACACCTTCGAACTGCTTACCACCCAGGGCCACCCGCTGTACCGCCAGTATTATGCCGATGTCGCCGACGTGGTGGCCGAGAGCACGCACAGCGTGCGTTTTGATTTCAAGCATGAACACAACCGCGAGCTGCCGCTCATCCTTGGCCAGCTGCAGGTGCTGCCCAAACACTGGTGGCAAAACAACGATTTCAGCAAAACCTCGCTGCAGCCACCGCTGGGCAGCGGTCCCTACCGCATCGCCAGGGTGGCCGCCGGGCGCAGCATCACCTATGAACGGGTCAAGGACTGGTGGGGCAAGGATTTGCCGGTCAACCGTGGCCAGTACAACTTCGACCGGGTGCAGATCGACTATTACCAGGACATGTCGGTGGCACTGGAGGCCTTCAAGGCCGGCCAGTTTGACTTCAACCTGGAATATTCCGCCAAGGACTGGGCCACTGGCTATAACTCGCGGGCATTAAGGCGCGGCGATATCCTGCGCGAAGAAATCCACAACCACAACCCGGCCGGCATGCAGGCCTATGTCTTCAACCTGCGCCGCCCGATGTTTCAGGACCGTCGTGTCCGTGAAGCCATCGGCCTGCTGTTTGACTACGAGTGGACCAACAAGCAGCTGTTCTATGGTGCCTACCTGCGCACCAACAGTTTTTTTGCCAACTCGGAGCTGGCCTCCAGCGGCCTGCCCGACAAAGCAGAGCTGGAGCTGCTGGAACCATTGCGCGGACAGATTCCTGACGAGGTTTTTACCACTCCGTTTAAGCTGCCCGTCAGTGATGGCAGCGGCATCATCCGTGAACGGCGCCTGCAGGCTTGGCAGCTGCTGCAAGAAGCCGGTTACCGGATTGAAAAAGACCGCTTGGTGAATGCCGATGGCGAGCCGCTGGCATTCGAGTTCATCATTGCCCAGACCAACCTGGAGCGGGTGCTGTTGCCGTTCAAGCGCAACCTGGCCGAGCTGGGCATCGAAATGACCATCCGCCGCGCCGATGTCTCGCAGTATATCAACCGCATGCGCTCGCGGGACTTTGACATGACGTCGGCGATTTGGCCGCAGTCCAGCTCGCCCGGTAACGAGCAGCGGGATTTTTGGCACTCCAGCAGTTTTGACAATCCGGGCAGCCGCAACTTTATTGGCCTGCAAGACCCGGCTATCGACCGCCTGGTAGAAGGCCTGATTAACGCTGATAGCCGCGACAGCCTGATCACCCACTCCCGCGCACTGGACCGGGTGCTGCTGTGGGGCCATTATGTAATTCCCAACTACTACACCGACAGCTGGCGCATTGCCCACTGGAAACACCTGAAACGACCGGCAACCCCGCCACTGTACGACTACGGCCTGTTCACCTGGTGGATCGATGACGTGCAGCCGCAGGCGCAGGAGGCCGCTGACTAGATGGCTGCCTATATCATTCGACGTCTGCTGCTGATCATCCCCACCCTGTTCGGCATCCTGCTGCTCAACTTTGTCATCATCCAGGCTGCGCCTGGCGGCCCGGTAGAACAGATGATTGCCAAGCTGGAAGGCTTTGACAGTGCTGCCGGCGGCGCTACCGGGCGCATTTCCGGTGGCGGCAGCGAGGTCGGTGGCAGCAGCCAATACCGCGGTGCCCAGGGGCTGGACCCGGATCTGGTGGCCGAAATTGAACGCATGTACGGCTTCGACAAGTCTGCACCGGAACGTTTCTGGATCATGCTGAAAAACTATGCCCGCTTCGACTTCGGTGACAGTTTTTTCCGTGACGCCAAGGTCACCGAACTGATTATCGAGAAGATGCCGGTATCTGTTTCGCTGGGGTTGTGGAGCACATTGCTGATGTACCTGGTGTCAATCCCCCTGGGGATCAGCAAGGCGGTGCGCCATGGCAGCGCCTTCGACATGTGGACCAGCACTGCCATTGTGCTGGGCTATGCAATTCCCGCATTTCTGTTCGCCATCCTGCTGGTGGTGGTGTTCGCCGGTGGCAGCTATCTGAGCTGGTTCCCGTTGCGCGGCCTGACTTCGGCCAATTTTGACGAACTGAGCCTGCTGGGCCAGATTGGCGACTATTTCTGGCACCTGGCGCTGCCGGTAACCGCACTGGTGATCGGCAACTTTGCCACCCTGACCCTGCTGACCAAAAACAGTTTTCTTGATGAAATCAACAAGCAATACGTCACCACCGCCCGCGCCAAGGGTCTGAGCGAGCGCCGGGTACTGTACGGTCATGTATTCCGCAATGCCATGCTGATCATCATTGCCGGTTTTCCGGCTGCCTTTATCGGCATGTTTTTTACCGGCTCGCTGCTGATCGAAGTGATCTTCTCGCTGGACGGGCTGGGGCTGCTCAGCTTTGAGGCGGCCATCAACCGGGATTACCCGGTGGTGTTCGGCACGCTGTTTCTGTTCACCCTGCTGGGGCTGCTGGTCAAACTGATTGGCGACATCACCTATACACTGGTGGACCCCCGCATCGACTTCTCAAGCAGGGGGTAACGCCATGGCATTGTCTCCGGTCAACCAGCGGCGCTTTGCCCAGTTCAAGGCCCATCGCCGTGGCTGGTATTCCCTGTGGCTGTTTCTGGTGCTGTTTGTGCTCAGCCTGGGTGCCGAACTGATCGCCAACGACAAGCCGCTGGTGGTGCGCTACGACAGCAGCTGGTATTTTCCGGTGTTCAAGCGTTACGCAGAAACCGAGTTTGGCGGCGAGCTTCCACTGCAGGCCAACTATAAAAGCCCTTACATCCAGGAGCTGATTGCCGAAAAAGGCGGCTGGATGCTGTGGCCGCCGATTCCTTTCAGCTACGACAGCATCAACTACGAGCTGGACGTACCAGCGCCTGCCCCGCCCTCAGGTGTGAACTGGCTAGGTACCGATGACCAGGGACGTGATGTCCTCGCCCGGGTCATCTACGGCCTGCGTATTTCGGTGCTGTTTGCCCTGACGCTGACCCTGTGCAGCTCGGTGCTGGGTGTAATGGCCGGAGCCCTGCAGGGTTTCTATGGCGGCTGGGTGGATCTGGCCGGCCAGCGCTTTCTGGAAATCTGGTCCGGGCTGCCGGTGCTCTACCTGCTGATCATCATGGCCAGCTTTATCCAGCCCAATTTCTGGTGGTTGCTGGGCATCATGCTGCTGTTTTCCTGGATGAGCCTGGTTGATCTGGTGCGGGCCGAATTTTTACGCGGGCGCAACCTGGAATATGTACGCGCCGCCCGGGCATTGGGCATGCGTGACAGCGCCATCATGTTCCGCCATATTCTGCCCAACGCCATGGTTTCCACCATGACCTATATGCCCTTCATCATCACCGGCGCCATCGGCACCCTGACCGCGCTGGATTTTCTCGGCTTTGGCCTGCCGCCGGGCTCGCCTTCGCTGGGCGAGCTGGTGGCCCAGGGCAAGGCCAACCTGCAGGCGCCCTGGCTGGGCATCACCGCCTTTGCCGTGCTGGCCATATTGCTGAGTTTGCTGGTATTTATCGGGGAGGCCGCACGCGATGCATTCGACCCCAGAAAATAAGCCCCTGCTGGAAGTCTGTGAGCTGGCCGTAGACTTTGTCACCGCTGCCGGTCATACGCAGGCAGTACGATCGGTCAGCTTCCGGCTGGAGCCAGGCAAGACCCTGGCACTGGTCGGCGAAAGCGGCTCGGGCAAGTCGGTTACCGCTCACTCCATTTTGCGCCTGCTGCCGATCACAGCACAGCATCCGCAGGGCAGCATCAGCTATCAGGGCCAGGACCTGCTGCAAGCCAGCGAGCGGCAGATGCGCAAGATTCGCGGCAACCGTATCGCAATGATTTTTCAGGAGCCAATGAGCGCCCTCAACCCGCTGCATACAGTGGGCAGGCAGATCAGCGAAATACTGCAACAGCACAAGGGGCTGGGCAAGGCAGAAGCAGCAGCGCGTACCCTTGAGCTGCTCCGGCTGGTCGAGATCCGCGAGCCGGAAAAGCGCCTGCACGCCTATCCGCACGAGCTGTCCGGCGGCCAGCGGCAGCGGGTAATGATTGCCATGGCGCTGGCCAACGAACCGGAAATCCTGATTGCCGACGAGCCTACCACCGCACTGGATGTTACCGTTCAGCAGAAAATTCTCGCATTACTGAAAAAACTCCAGCAACAGCTGGGCATGGCCATCCTGCTGATCAGCCATGACTTGAACATGGTGCGGCGCGTCGCTGATCAGGTATGTGTCATGCAAAATGGCCTGGGTGTCGAAAACCGCCCCTGTGTCGAGTTGTTTGACCATCCGCAGCATCCCTATACCCGTGCCCTGCTCGCCGCCGAACCCGGCGGCGGCCCGGCAGCCACCACCGCCGGTGAAACCCTGTTGCAGGTGGACGACCTGCGCGTCTGGTTTCCGGTCAAGGCCGGCATCCTGCAACGCACGGTGGATCACATCAAGGCAGTGGACGGCATCAGCCTGCAGCTGCGCCGTGGCCAGACACTGGGCGTGGTCGGTGAAAGCGGCTCGGGAAAATCCACTCTTGGGCTGGCCATTTTGCGCCTGATCAGCAGCCGGGGACGCATCGAATTTGCCGGGCAAGCGCTGGATCCTCTGAACCAAAAGCAGTTGCGGCCCTGGCGCAAACAGATTCAGGTGGTTTTTCAGGATCCTTTTGGTAGCCTGAGCCCGAGAATGAGCGTCTCAGAGATTGTCGGCGAAGGTTTGCGCATTCATGCCATGGGCAGCCCCGCCGAACAAGAACAGGCAATCATTCAGGCCCTGCAGGATGTCGGGCTCGACCCGAACACCCGGCATCGCTATCCGCACGAGTTTTCCGGCGGCCAGCGCCAGCGCATCGCCATTGCGCGGGCACTGGTTTTGCGTCCGCAGCTGATCCTGCTGGATGAGCCAACCTCGGCGCTGGACCGCAGCGTACAGTGCCAAGTGGTGGATTTACTGCGCGAATTGCAGTTGAAGTATGATTTGACCTACGTATTCATCAGCCATGACCTGGCCGTCGTCAGAGCCGTCAGCCACCAGCTGCTGGTGATGCACAAGGGCCAGGTCGTTGAACAGGGTGATGCCGAACAGGTGTTTGGCGCACCACAACATCCGTACACGCAACAGTTGCTGGAGGCTGCTTTTGTTTCAGCTCCGGCCAGCGTAACCAACTAAAACCAAGGGGAATACCATGGGTTTCATGAAAGGAAAGAAAGTTCTGATTGTCGGTGTAGCCAGCAAGTTGTCCATTGCTTCGGGGATTGCCGAAGCAATGCACCGTGAAGGCGCCGAACTGGCATTCACCTACCAGAACGAAAAGCTCAGGGGCCGTGTGGAAGGCTTTGCCGAGCAATGGGGCTCCAGTGCCGATCTCTGCTTCCCGTGCGACGTGACCAGCGATGAAGACATCGCCAAGGTATTCGAAGAGTTGTCGAAAAAATGGGACGGTCTGGACTGCATCGTGCATTCCGTCGGCTTTGCCCCAGGCGACCAGCTGGACGGTAACTTTGCTGAAGTGACCACCCGCGAAGGCTTCAAAATTGCCCACGACATCAGCGCCTACAGCTTCATTGCTCTGGCCAAAGCCGGCCGTGAAATGATGAAAGGCCGCAATGGCAGCCTGCTGACCCTGACCTATCTGGGTTCGGTACGTACCATGCCCAACTACAATGTCATGGGTCTGGCCAAGGCCAGTCTGGAAGCCGGCGTGCGCTACCTGGCCGCCAGCATGGGCCCGGAAGGCACCCGCGTCAACGCGGTATCCGCCGGCCCGATCCGTACCCTGGCTGCATCCGGCATCAAAAACTTCCGCAAGATGCTCAGCGCCAACGAAGCGCAGACCCCGCTGCGCCGCAATGTCACCATCGAAGAAGTCGGCAACGCGGGTGCCTTCCTCTGCTCCGACCTGGCCTCCGGCATCAGTGGTGAGATCCTCTATGTCGATGGCGGCTTCAACACCACCGCCATGGGTGCCATTGAAGAGTAAGCCCTCTCTTTTGCCACCCGAAAACCGCGGCCCTGTGTCGCGGTTTTTGTTTTCCGGTCATGCGACTCCGTTTCACCGCACGCAAAATAACACTGCCGCTGTTTCTCTTGTAGCAAAAGGCGCACCCACTGTCAGGCACAGCCGGGACAGCGAGTCGCTCAGCCAACCCCCTGCTCCACTGGTCCTGCATGAGATCGCAGAACCAAAAGGCTGATCAACCGGCACAAAAAAACCGCAGCCCATACGGACTGCGGTTTTTATTCGTTCTCAATTGACATCCCCCCGCCTAAAGTCGGGGGATTCCTACTGCGCCCACCCCGGCATCGAGCCGGAATGAGTCGCTTCGGTGGGTTCCTGCTGCTGGCGGCATTGCTGCACCGCTCACTTCACAGGCGCAATGGGCGTGTCCCGCCCTGAGAATGTTGATCGCGCCGACCAGATCGGCGTTTTCCTCGAA
>LSQX01206801.1_pt1 | contig 19623 bp, 16 predicted proteins | sample 654561 | NCBI WGS metagenome assembly LSQX01 (sample SAMN04489861, study PRJNA283612) | anaerobic digester metagenome | isolation source: 4 biogas reactors fed with cattle manure at either 37C or 55C with and... | place: Denmark: Kongens Lyngby | collected 2014
TGAGCCGGAAGGAAGGTGAACAAGCAAGCATGGAACAGAAGATCAACAAGAACCTTGAAAACAAGATGCTTAAGGTGGATGAAATTACCCAGCGGTTAAACAGCGCCAAGAGCATGGTCATGGTTGACTACAAAGGCATTACAGTGGAAGAAATCAACGCCCTGCGCGTGAAATTCCGCGAGGCCGGTGTTGACTATGTGGTCCTTAAGAACTCCCTGGTGAAGCGCGCGCTGAACAACGCGGGCATCACGGAATTGGACGAGCTGTTGGTTGGCCCCTCCGCCTTTGCCTTTGGCATGAAGGATGAGGTTGGCCCCGCGAAGGTCATTGACGAGTTCATCACCCAGACCAAGTCCGACAAGATGACGATCAAAGCCGGCATCCTGGAAGGCAAGGTAGTGGAGCCCAGCGCCATTGTCGCCCTGAGCAAGCTGCCGCCGCGTGAGGTCCTCATCGCCAAGATGATGGGCAGCCTGAACGCGCCGGTCACGAACTTCGTAGGCGTCCTCAGCGCAACCCTGCGCTCTCTGGTCTATGCGGTTGATGCAGTCCGCAAACAAAAAGAAGGCATCGAATAAACCCGGGGATACCCCACAAAACACATTAAAAATTTACGGAGGAAACATTCAATGAACCGCGAAGAAATTATGTCCGCAATCGAAGCGATGACCGTGCTGGAGCTGGCCGAGCTGGTGAAGGCCCTGGAAGAGAAGTTTGGCGTGTCCGCCGCTGCCCCCGTTGCCGCCGCTGCGCCCGTCGCCGCTGCTGCCGCTGCCCCCGCTGAAGAGAAGACCGAGTTTGACGTCGTGCTGACCAACGCCGGCGCCGAGAAGATCAAGGTCATCAAAGTGGTCCGCGAAGTCGTGAGCGGCCTGGGCCTGAAGGAAGCGAAGGAATTCGTCGAATCTGCCCCCAAGACCATCAAGGAAGGCCTGGCCATGGCCGATGCCGAGAAGATCAAGAAGCAGTTTGAAGAAGTCGGCGCCACCGTCGAAATCAAGTAAGAACAGCTCTAAACAAAACCCGCGGGAATTGCTCCTGCGGGTTTTATTTATATCTGTATAGTTAGTGAATACCAGACGAGGGCGTTAATGCAAAGATGGGCTGAGGATTTTTGATGACTCCGCAAAGATGAAGGAAGGAGGCGTAGTCGTAGCCTACGCCGACTGAAAGAATCAAAGCGGAGGCGCAAAAAGACCAGCGCATCAAAGCATTAACAAGTGAGTCTGGTATTATTCCGCCCTCAGGCACTCAACAGGGTCCTTCTTGGCGGCGATGCGGGAAGGAAGCCATCCCGCCAGCAGGGAGAGCAGCGCGCTAATGCCAATGAGGATGACCGCGCCGACAGGCGGCAGGATTGCCTTCACAGAGGCATCGTTGCTGAGCATGAAGATGATTTGATTGATGGGGATGATCAAAAGGGCGGAGATAGCGATGCCCAGAACGCCCGCGGTCAAGCCGATGATGAAGGCCTCCGCCGTGAACACGCGCGCGACATCCTTTCGGGAAGCGCCCACGGCGCGCAGGATGCCGATCTCCTTGGTGCGCTCCAGCACCGAGATATAGGTGATGATGCCAATCATGATGGATGACACCACCAGCGAGACTGCCACAAAGGCGATGAGGACATAGGAAATTACGTTGATGATGTTGGTGACGCCGGAAATCATGAGGGCGACAAAATCCGTGTAGTTGATCTGCTCATGCGCGGGCACCGTCTGGTTGTACTCCTCAATGAGCCGGGCGATCTCCTCCTTGTGCTCAAAGGTGTCCATGTACAGGGTGATGGAGGTGGGCGTATCCAGGTTGACCTGCCCCACATCGGCATAGGTCTGCTGGAGGCTGGGGATGTTCGGCGCGACCAGCTGGTCGTACAGCCCCACGATGGTGCTGTCGTCCAGGTCCTTTTTCAGGCGCTCAAACAGCAGCACCGTCTGCGCCTCCTGCCCCGCGCCCAGGGATTCCATGGTGAGGCCGGACATCTGCGCCCATTGGGCAAGCAGGTCCATCCCGCCCTCCGGAATGGTGGGCATGCCGGTGCTGTCCTGCTGGCCGCCTGTGAACTGGCTCATGATACCCATGATTTGCTCCATGCTCATGCCCTCGGGGATGGGCAGGGAAGGCGTCTCTCCCTCATCCCCGGGCGTATCCTGGCCAAAGGCCTCTGGGTAGAGACGGAAGGCTTTTTTGGCAAATTCTGCCTTTTGATCAATCGGGAGGCGCTCAAAATAGCGTGTTAAATCCTCGCTTTTTTCCGCCGCGGTTTCAGGCGCAAAGCGCAGTCCGGTGAGCACGCTTTTTGTTTCATCCGCCTGCTGCGCCATCACCACCGGGCTTTGCGCGGCGCGCGCGATGACCAGGTCCGTCAGCGCACGGGTATAGACGATGCCGCCGCTGCGCTGGTTGTTTTGATCGTTTGAGCGGATAATGCCGGAGATGGTGAGGACGGGCGCCTGCGACACGGCTGCCCGCAAGGCATCCTGATCGGTATTCAGGTTAGCGTACAGCCCCTTGCCATCGGGCACATAGTAATCGCTGCTGGCCATCAGGCGGATGGACAGGCCCAGCAGGTCCTCATAGGCCCAGGAACGGGGCGTTTGCAAGCCTTCCCCCTCCGTAAGGGCTTCCAGGTCCGCTTCAGTCAACAGCCCTAACCGATAAAGCAGTGCTTCCGGCAGCTCGTTGTTGGCGTCCAATTCCAGCAGGACCTCGCTTGCGCTCTTTGGCCAGCTGCCTGCCAGCAGGGTGTTTTTTCCCTGGAAGGGCTCCCCCGCCAGTCCGTCGCTGGAGGATGGGGTGATCTCCGTCAACTCTGAATCGCCAAAGGGCATGAAGCCGGAGAAGGCGCGGCCAATGGCGCCCATGTTGGAGCCGCTTGACAGGCTACGCATCTGGCCGTCCTGATCAAAGGTGTACAGGTCAAAACTGGCGTTATAGCCGTAGCGGATGTCCGTTAAATAGGGCTTGATGGCGTTGTCCGGGCCATCCAGGTAGGCTTTGAAGGAGGTGAGGTTGTTGCGGGTGATGGTGGTGCGCATCTGATCGCGGTGGGCAGACCGCTCCGCGTTGAGGTAGACCGCGTCCTTCTCATGCTTTGGTTTTTCCTGCCAGGCCTGCTGCATGGCGCTGCGCATGCCCTCCACCTGGAAGGTTTCCTCCTCGATGGTGATGGGGTAGGAGGACATGGTGTTGCGCTGCACGTTGATGATGTACTGGTTGACACCGTTTGACAGCGCCAAAATAAGCGCGATGCCAATGATGCCGATAGAGCCCGCGAAGGCGGTGATCAGCGTGCGGCCGCGCTTGGTAAGCAGGTTGTTGAGCGAGAGGGACAAGGCGGTTGAAAAGCCCATGGCCTTCTTTTTCTGGGCATCAGACGCCGCGGTTTTGTTGCTTGCGGCGTTTGGTTTGCTGTCGTTTAGGACGTTGCCGTCCTTGAGTTCGATAATGCGCGTGGCGTAGCGCTCGGCCAACTCCTGGTTGTGGGTGACCATGATGACCAAGCGGTCACTGGCAAGCTGCTTGAGCACATCCAGCACCTGCTCGCTGGTGACGGAATCCAGGGCGCCTGTTGGCTCATCCGCCAGCAGGACTGCCGGGTCGTTCACCAGGGCGCGGGCAATGGCCACGCGCTGCATTTGGCCGCCGGAGAGCTGGTTTGGTTTTTTGTGCACCTGGTCCGAAAGCCCCACGCTGCGCAAGGCGTCCAGGGCGCGCTGCCTGCGCTCCTTTTTGCTGATGCCAGACAGCGTAAGCGCCAACTCCACATTGGCCAGCACGCTCTGGTGCGAAATCAAGTTGTAGGACTGGAACACAAAGCCCACGCTGTGGTTGCGGTAGGCATCCATCTCCCGCTCCGTATATTCCTTGGTGCTGCGGCCGTTGACGCGCAAATCGCCCGCGTCGTAGCGGTCCAGCCCGCCAATGACGTTGAGCAGTGTAGTCTTGCCGCAGCCGGACGGGCCCAATACGGCAACAAACTCCCCTTTTTCAAACGTGAGGCTGATATCCTTGAGCGCTTCCACCTTCAAGGCGCCGCTTTGGTAAATCTTCTTGATGTTTCTTAATTCCAGCATTGCACAAATTTCCTTACATAAAATAACAGGTCAGCAAGCCTGCTAACCTGAAATATACCATGATATTGACGCGTTCAGCCGGCCATACAGCCTTGTTTATGGATTGTTGATGATTTGGAACAGTTCTTCCTCACTCATGGAAGGAATGCCCAGACTGGCTGCCTTTTGCGCCTTGCTGCCCGGGTTCTCCCCCAAAAGGAGGTAGCTGGTCCTTCTGCTGACAGAGGAGGAGACGCTGCCGCCGTTTTTGGTGATCAAGTCCTCCGCCTGCTGGCGCGTAAGCGTGGGCAGCGTGCCAGTCAACACAAAGGTTTTGCCCGCAAAGGCGGTGCCCTCCGCCTGGTTTTGCACCTCGCGCGGGCGCACGCCCAGCGCCAGGAGGGCATCCACCATCTGGTTGTTGACAGGGTCCTCAAAGAAGGAAAGGATGCCCGTGGCAATCACCTCACCCACGGCTGGGACTGCCAGCAATTGATCCATGTTCGCCGCGCGCACAGCATCCAGGTTGTGGAAGGCCTGCGCCAGATCGCGCGCGGTGGCCCGGCCGATGTTGGGGATGCCGATGGCCAGCAGGAAAGCATCCAGCTCACAATCCCGGCTGATGGTGAGCGCATCGATGATGTTCTCTGCCCGCTTCTGTCCAAAGCCGGGCAGGCCGATGAGTTCCATCGGGGTGAGCCGGTACAAGTCCTGCGGGGCGCGGACGCCCAGGTGGTCATACAGCACTTCCAGCGTCTTTTCGGACAGGCTTTCGATGTTCATGGCTTCCCGGGAGCAAAAATGCGTCAGCCGCGCAATGACCTGCGGCTTACAGCCCAAACGGTTGGGGCAAAACAGATGGGCGCCGATCTCTTCCAGCAGGCTGCCGCAGGCAGGGCAGTTGACCGGCTTTTCAATCGTTTCTCCTGTGATGCCGTCCTCCACCCGGCCCAGGATTTCAGGGATGACATCGTTTGAGCGGCGGATGAAGACCGTGCTGCCCAGGGTGAGGCGTTTTCTGGAAATATCGCCATAGTTGTTGAGCGTGGCCCGCCTGACGGTGACGCCGGAAAAATCCACAGCGTCAACATGCGCAAGCGGCGTCAGTTTGCCGGTGCGCCCCACATCCCAGGTGACGCGCTCCAGCGTGGTGGTGGTTTCCTCCGCCGCAAACTTGTAGGCAACCGCCCAACGTGGGAATTTGTCTGTATAGCCCATCACGCGGCGGGTAGCCAGGTCAATCACCTTGATGACCACGCCGTCAATGAGAAAATCCAGCTCCTCCCGTTTGGCTTCCACGTCCAAAATGGCCTTGATGACCGCCTGCTCATCGCTGCCCACATACAGAAGGGGCGAGACAGGGAAATGGTTTTCCGTGATGAACCGGTTGAGCCCCGCTTGGTCCTGATAAGGCGGGTCCTGGATGGTGCCGATTTCGTAAAAGCGGACGTCCAGCTTCCTGGAAGCCGTGACCTTGGGATCCAGGTTGCGCAGCGCGCCGGCCGCGGCGTTGCGCGCGTTTTTGAGCGGTTCCGCCGCGGTACGGTTGTATTTGGACAATACGGACAGACGCATGATGCACTCGCCGTGGATTTCCATCAGACCTTGATAGGGGATGCGGAAGGGAATGCCCCGGATGGTCTGCGCCTGGGGCAGCACCTGCTCCCCCACGATGCCGTTGCCGCGGGTGGCGGCCTGCACCAGTTGGCCGTTTTGATAGGTGAGGTTCAGCGTCAGGCCATCGTATTTATACTCCACAGCAAAGGCTAGCGGCGCCAAACCGGGTGCCCGGCTGTGCAGCTGCCGCACGCGCGTGAACCAGGCGGAAAGCTCCGCCTCGCTGTTGACCTTGTCCATGCTCCACAGGCGGTTGATATGCGTATGCTGCACAAAGACGGGCAGGGGATCCCCCCCTACCCGCCTGGTGGGCGAATCCGGCAGGATGGTGCCGGTTTGCCGCTCCAATACCACCAGCTCGTCATACAGTTTATCCCACTGGGCATCGCTGATGATGGGCTGGTCTTTTACATAATAGGCGTGGCTGGCCTCGTTAATGCGGTCAACCAATTCGCGCATGCGCTGGGACAGCTCTGTCATTTACTCTACCTTGACGATGGGCGCGATGGCCACCGAAAACTCCTTGTCGCCGTAAGCGGTAAAGCGGATGGATACGCGGGCTTCGGCGCCTTCGCCGGAGGTGCCGATGACCTCGCCCGTGCCGAATTTTTTGTGCAAGACCTTGTCACCCTCTTTGAAGATTTGCACCGGCTCGTCCAGCTCCACCGACACCGACGGGAAAAAGCCCTTGGTGACGCCGGGGATGTCCGCCGGGTCCTGCCCCATGCCCGGGATGCCAAAGCTGGTCTTGGGCTGGCGCTGGGAGGGGCGCACACGCTCCTTGGGGGGCTTGTACTCGCCAAAGTGTTCCTTCATGGCCTTGCCGTAGGCGTCAGAAATGAGTGACTTGGGAATCTCCGCCAGGTAGGGGCTGGGCTGGTTGTAGGAAGCCTGGTTGAAGATGGCGCGGTGACGCGTCCGGCTGAGGTAGAGATAATCCTTGGCGCGGGTGATGCCCACATAGCACAGCCTGCGCTCCTCCTCCATGCGGTTTTCCTCCTGCTTGGCGCGGGCACTGGGCAAAAGGCCATCCTCCATGCCGGCAATGAAGACGGCGCGGTACTCCAGCCCCTTGGCGGAGTGCAGGGTCATCAAGGTGACAAACTGCGGCGCGTCCTCCTGCATGTCCAGGTCCGTCACCAGGGCGACGTTTTCCAGGTAGGATTCAAGCGTCGCGTCCTCGGTCAATTTTTCGTATTCGTAAGCCGCGCCCAAAAACTCCAGCAGGTTGTCCCGCTTGGTGAGCAGCTCCTCATCCGTGGTGTCCTCATACTGCTTGAGCAGGCCGGTTTCCTCCAGCATCAGTTTGACAAAGTCGCCCAGGGGCAGCTGTTTGCGCTGCTCATCCAGCTTGTCCATCAGCTCCACGAAGGCTTTCACGCACTTGCGCGGGCGGGAGCCCAGGCTGTCGGGCAGGTCACGCAACACGGCGTACATGGGTGAGCTGTCCTGATCCGCCTGCTCCTCCAGCACCGCGACCGTCGCGTCGCCGATGGCGCGCTTGGGCACGTTGATGATGCGCTTGAGGGCGACATCGTCATCCGGGTTGACCAGGGTGCGCAGGTAGGCCAAGGCGTCCTTGACTTCCTTGCGGTCATAAAAGCGAGTGCCGCCGTAGACCTTGTAGGGGATGCCGGCGCGCATGAACATCTCTTCCATCACGCGGCTTTGCGCGTGCATGCGGTAGAGCACAGCGATCTCTGACAGCGGCACCTTGCGGTTGCGCAGGCGGCGGATATGCTCACAAATCCAGGCGGATTCCTCCCGCTCATCACCGGCGGCGGCGAACTTGATTTTCTCGCCCTTTTTGCCCTCGGTCCACAGGGATTTGTCCATGCGGTTCTCATTGTTTTTGATGACGCTGTTGGCGGCGTCCAGGATGGTCTGGGTGGAGCGGTAGTTCTGCTCCAGCTTGATGACCTTGGCCTCCGGAAAATCCTTGTTGAACTCCAAAATATTGCGGATATCCGCCCCGCGCCAGCCGTAGATGGACTGGTCGTCATCGCCCACCACGCACAGGTTGCGGCTTTCTTCCGTCAGCAGCTTGACCAGGGTGTACTGCGCCAGGTTGGTATCCTGATATTCATCCACATGCACGTACTGGAAACGCTGGCGGTAGTGCTGCAAGACAGGCGGGTGATCCAGCAGGAGCTCCAGCGTTTTGTTGAGCAAATCATCAAAATCCAGCGCGTTGGCGGCCTTCAGCCGCGCGTCATAGGCGGCGAAAAGATCATGGATGACCTGAGCCCTGCGATCCCTGCGGGACTGGGCGAACCATTCATCCGCGTTCATCAGCTTGTTTTTGGCATCGCCGATGATGTTTTTGACCTCGCGCAGGGTGAGCTCCTTATCGTCAATATCAAAGCGCTTGAACAGATCCTTCAGCACGCGCTGCTGATCATCATCATCATAGATGGTGAAGGAGCGCGCGTAGCCGATCTTTTCAATATCGCGCCGCAGGATGCGCACACAGATGGAGTGGAAGGTGCCAATCCAAATCTCCTCCGCCGTGACGCCGGTGAGCTGCTCCACACGGGTAAACATCTCCCTGGCGGCCTTGTTGGTGAAGGTAAGCGCCAGGATGTGCCACGGCTTGACGCCCTGCTCAATCAGATGCGCGATGCGATAGGTCATCGCGCGGGTCTTGCCGCTGCCGGCGCCCGCGATGATGAGCAAAGGCCCTTCTGTATGTAATACTGCTTCCCGTTGTCTATCGTTTAAGTCCTTCAGGTTCATGTTTCCCCCAGGTGTGCATATTGACATCAGTCCGCGCTGGACCACATGGTATGTTTGGCAGTGTACGAACTGTGATATCGGACTTCATTATATCACAAAACCACCCAGTAGTAAAAGGCTGCCGGGTGGATTGAGACAAAGCGGAGCTTTGCGCTATTATTCTTTGGCCGGGCTTTTTTCGTCCGATATCTGAACGGGCAGGTCGGTCTGCGCGAAGGGATCGGCCTGGACATAGGCAGCCAGGTTGACGCTGGCGTCCTCCTCCCGTTTATCCCTGCTTTGCTGGGCGCTGGAGCGCACAATGGGCGTGGGACCGGTGAAGTCAATCAGCGCGCTTTCCCGCACATGGGTGAGCGGGAAAACCGTCGTGCGCCGGGAGATGGCGCGGCGGGCGTATTCCCCCGCGATCTCACCCCGGGGGCCAAAGTGCATGGGAAAGAACACCTTGGGCCGCAGCGCGATGATGAAATGGTTGGCGCCGGCGTCATAAAAGCCGCCCTGGTTGGGGTCCAGCGGGAAGAAGGCAATGTCAATCTTGTCCTTGGGGATCTGCGCCACCTTCTCATAAAAAAGGGCTTCCGCCCTGGCGATTTCGCGCAGGGAGTTCTCCTCCCGCCAATGCCAGAGGTTGAGGTCCCCGGCGTGGAAGATGTTGAGGCCTTCGGCGGATACCAGGTAGGACACGCCGGCGTCGGTAGAGCCAAAGACGCTGATCTCGCTGTAGCCGACGGTGAAGGTATCCCCCTCGCGGCACACGCGCACATTGGCTGCCCGCGGGGCGGCCTTGGCTGCCTCCTGCGGCATGATGTAGGTGATGGGAAAGGACTGTTTCCACTTGTAGATGGCCGGGTCATGGTGGGCAGCGGAGGCGCTGGGCACAAACACAAGGATGCTGTTGAAGCCCTGGAAGTCCTTCTCTGTCAAGTAGGAGGCTTCGGGCAACTGCGATACATCCTGCTGGCGGTAGCTGAACACCAGCAGCGTTTTTTTAAGGGACACGGTGAAAGCAGAGTGATAAAAATAGCTGACCAGGGCTTGTTTTGTCATTCCCCTCTCCTCCTTTGCTGCTCCTGTGACCACAAAAAAGCTTCCTCCAGCACCCGCCCCTGGGCGCGCGGCAAGCTTAAGCCAGCGGCAGCTGCCAGTGTGGGCGCGATGTCCACGATGTTGCAACCGGATAGCCGTTCCCCTTTGGCAAAGGGCGGCCCTGACAGCCACAGCAGCGTTTTGGCGGCGGGATGGTGCGGCCCAAAGCCATGGGTGGCGACATGGTGGGGTTCCTCCTCCCCATCCACATACACCAGGCCTTCCACCGGCTCCACCGCCAGCAGGATGTCCTCCGGCGCGTGCATGGCGCGCAGCTCCTCACGCGTGTAGATGTGCGCGATCTGCAGCAGCTCCTGGTTGTCCTGAAGCGCCCGCAAAACGGGCAGATAATCCGCGCGGCGCAGGTGTAAATAGGCGCCCAGGCCCAGGGTCTGCGCGCGGGCGGGGACATTGTTGGCCACAAGCCAGGCATCCAGCGGCAGGCTGCCTGTGATGTCCGCGTGGCCGTGGTCGCTCACCACTGCGATGATGGTATCCTTGAGCACATCATGCGCTGCCAGCTTGTCCAGGATGCTGCCCACACGCTCATCCAGGCGGTTTAAGGAGGCGGTGACCTCCTCTGAAAACGTGCCGTAGGTATGGCGCATGGTATCCGTATCAGTAAAGTGGACGGCCAGCAAGTCCGGCATGTGCCGCTGCTGCTTGCGGCGGGAGGCCAGGCGGACCTCCCTGCTGCCTTCCTTCTTGACGGGCACATACTGGCGCTCGATCACCTTGCGTGCCATGAGGGCCGAAAAATCGTCCAGATGCGGCTGTTTGGTGCTGACGCGCTGCTTGCCGTAGCGCAGCTCGGCTTTGATTAACCACCAGGTGCTGCCGTAGCTGAGCACCTTGAGCACCTGATGCTCCCCCGGCAGGGCGATGATCTCCGGCAGGTTGAACTTGATCTGTTTGCTGTGCCCGGTGATGGGCCAGAGGATGCTGGCGCACTCGCGCCCGGCCTTTTTGGCCTGGGAGAACAATGTATCCGTTTTGATGTGCTTCTCATCCCAGTACCAGGCGCGCATGGCGGGCTCCTTCTCGGGCTGGAAGGGCTCGTTGTGGCCGATGCCATGCACATCCGGATAACAGCCCGTGATGATGCTGGCATGGATGGGATAGGTCAGGCTGGGATAGATGGTTTGCACATTGTCACAAAAAACGCCTTCCCGTGCCAGCTTGCCAAGGTTGGGCAGGGAAAGCAGATGGTCCGCGTCCTGCGCGAACACCGCGTCCAAACTGATGATGACAAGGCGCATCTTACTTGCGCCACCCGAAGAACTTGCTCAGTCCCCAGGTGCCAAAGATCCAGGACAGGGGGCCGTAGCCGCCGCGTCCATTGCGCTTTTTGCCAAAGATTTTGTAGAGGATGAAGCCAATGAGCGCGATCTGGAACAGGCTGAGGCCTTCCTCGTCCTCCCTGGCCGCGTCCTTCACATCCTCGCCATACTGGCGGGCCTGCTCCTCGATCTCCTTCTTGTCGCCGAAGATGCTGTCCAGCCAGGAGCTTTCACTGGCGGGCGCCGCGGTTGCCTTGTTGATGTCCTCCCCGCTCATGCCCGCGATGGCGCGCAGGGCGGCGCTTGGTTTGATGTCCCGCTCGCCCTGGGCGCGGAAGTGCTCGGCCAGGTTGACCAAAAAGGCAGCCAGTGCCTTATCGTAGTCCCGGTCCTTTAAAAAGGGGGTGCGGAAATGCGTGGTCAGCAGGTTTTCCGCCTTGCCTTTGGTGAGGAATTTTTGGGCACGCTCACCAATGGTGATGGCGTAGTCCTCCTCGCCAATGACGACCACCAGCAGGATGCCGCCCTGCATCTCCTTATATGTGAAGGTGTTGTCGGTGTAATTTTGCGCGTTTACGCCGCCCAGAAAATCCCGGGTGATGATTTTGAGGCGAAACCCCATATGGTCATCAATCTGCTCGCCCAAGCGGTTGATTTCTTTGATCAAATCCGGGCTGAGCACATAGGCCAAATCTTCCGCTGACTGCTCCTCCGCAAGGGCTGGAGATGACAGTGGGATGATGAAAACAGCCAGCAAAAGCAGCAGGCTGACAACACGTTTCATAGCCCCGCTCCTTCCAGGCCAAAGCGCTCCGCCTCATCCACGCCAAGCAGCTTGGCCACCCGTCCGTTTAAGGTGGTGTTTAAACGCTTGTTAAACTCCGCCGCCGCTTCGTTGTACTGCCTGGCGTCCGCCCACTGGGCACTTTGCTCAAAGCCCCGGGGCAAAAGCCCCGTCACGTAGCGGTAGTCGCGGTCATCCTGAATGACGCTGGCTACCGACTGCAGGTGGTCCAGCAGCGCCTTGCTGTCTTTGGAAAGCTGCTCGTTGGCCTGCGCGATTTCATGCAAGGTGTCCGCTTCCTCCAGCACGTCCATGTCCTTGATGACAGCGCGCAACAGCGGATCATCCGGCTTCAGGTGCCGCCTGGCGACTGTCAGCAGGTTGTGGCCCATCTCAATCCGGGACACCAGCACATCGCCCAGGGAACCCAAGGCCAACTCCACCTGCATGCGCTCATCCAGGTATACACGGTAAGAGCCAATCGCGAACGCGCCCACCATTAAGATGAGCATCACAATAAAGGCCAAAACAGCTTTGGTTTTCATGCGGTTTTCCCCGGTTATCCGTTCAGCAGGCGGTTTTTGAGCTCATCCTCCATGCGGCGGAGGGTCTTCTCGGCCTCGGCGCGCTTCTGGCGGCCTTCGGTTTGGATGCGGACCACTTCGTTCATGGTGTCGATGAGGGATTTGTTGGTCTGTACCAGGGTTTCGATGTCGATAATGCCGCGCTCGGCCTCCGTCGCCGTTTCGATGGTGCCCTGCTTGAGCGTCTCGGCGTTTTTCTTGAGCAGCTCGTTGGTCATGTCGGTCACAGCGCGCTGTGCCTGCATGGCCTGGCGGGAATGCTCCATACCAACTGCCAGCACCATCTGGTTTTTCCACAGCGGCAGGGTGTTGACCAGGGTGGACTGGATGCGCTCAATGAGCAGGGAGTTGTTGTTTTGAAGCAGGCGGATCTGCGGCGCCATCTGCAGGCTGATCTGGCGGGTGAGCTTTAGATCATGCAGCTTTTTCTCAAACCGGTCGGCTGCCTGCTCCAGGTCGCTCGCCTTCTGGGCATCCAGGGTATCCCCGCTTTTTGCAGCGATGTCCTTGAGCTTCACGATGTCGTTCTCCCGCACTTCCTTCAGGCGCTTTTCACCGGCGATGATGTACATGGTGAGCTCGCGGAAGTATTCCAGGTTCATGTCATACAGGTGGTTGAACATGGACACGTCCTTAAGCAGCTGGACCTGATGGTTTTCCAGCGTCCCGGCGATGCCCTCGACATTGCCGGCCACATCATCAAAGCGGGCCTGCACCTGCGCCAAATGCTTCCTGCCGCTGGAAAACAGGGCGCGCAGGCCTTTGGGCTTTTCGGCGGAGTGCTCGAAGGATTTGAGCTCGCCAATCAGCTTGGACAGGCTGTCGCCCACATCCCCCGCGTCAATATTGCGCACTTCGGACAGAATGGTGTCCGCAAAGGTGGACACCTTCTTTTGCGCGTCCGCGCCGTAGAGCATCACGTGCTGGGGGTTTGACAAATCAATGCGGGCAGAAAACTCGTCCACCGCCTTGCGCTCCTGCGGGGAGAGCTTGCTGTCCAGATCGCTTGCCAGTTTGGCCTGCACATCGGGTGTGGTGGGCGCTTGCTGCTCGGCCTGCTCAAACTTGTCCAGCACTGCCGCGACCTTGAGCTTGTCCGCCGCCTCACTGGAAAGCGTGAGGGTAGGGATGGATTCTTCCGCCAGCGCCTGCTTGGTTTCTTCCACCGCGGCGTCCAGCTGATCCATCGCGTCCTGTGCCTGTTTGTTGGTGTCCGCATGGTCCGTCATTTGATTTCCTCCTTCATTTGCGCTTGCGCGCCTGCCTGCGCGCCGCTGCTTGATTGTCCAGAGATGGTAAATTCATTGCCCAGCAGGCTGTCCTGCTTGAGCATGGTTTCCAATACGTCAATATCCGTGGTGATATCCAGCATGTCGTTGCGATGCAGGGTTTCCAGCTGTTTTTCAAACGCGCCGATGACCACCTGCATGGCCGACTCGATGCGCTCCTTGGTGGCCTGGGCCTCCCGCCCCTGCACCCCGCGGTCCGTCAACTTGCGGTAGCCCGCCAGCATCTTGAGGGTGGTGGGCAAATAATAATCCATGAAGCGCCGGATCTGCGGCGCCTTGGCCGGCTGTTCAATCACTGTCATGAAGATACGCCCCGCGATCTGCTCCATCTGCACAATCTGCGCGGACAGCTGCGGGTCGGGGATCAGTTCATCCTCCCGACGGATCTGCGCCAGCATGTCGTTACCCCTGGCGATCAGCTTGTCCACCGCCTCGTTGCCGGTGAGCGGCGTGTCCTCCATGGACGGCGCAGTTTGCGAGGTATCCAGACCAGAGAACATGATATAGGCCACCCTGCCCAAAAGCAGGGCCAAGCCGCCCGCGATGGCGAAATGGCCAACGCGGTACAGGGGAAACAACAGGGAATACAAAAGCGCGCTGCCACCCGCTGTTAAAAAGGCTGCCGCCCACCCTTTGCCAGGGGAAGTGGACTGCTTGATTTTTTTTGCCATGCGTCCTCCAGTCAGACAGAAAAGCACGTGAAAACGGCGGTTTCGCCAGTGCAAGTATAACATACCCGTTTTGGTTTCATCAAATGAAAACTTGATGAGAAAAACTTGTAAATAAGCGGGGTTTTCTACCTGAAATGACACCCCGCGCCCCAGGGCAAGCCCAAGTCGCGCGCGTTCATGAAAGATTTGCTTTTTGACCATGATTTGGCCTTTTCTTATGGTATTTCTATGGTATAATCGTTGCGGATTGAATAAATAAGTCGAGGTATTTGCATGATCGTCATTGGACTGAGCACCAATAAGGACACCAAAACCCAGGCAGACACCATGCCCAAGGACTATGTGAAGGCCGTGCTGCGCGCCGGCGCCCTGCCCGTTATCCTGCCCATGATCCCTGAAGATGACCCCAATTATGATGAGTTCATGGACAAGATCATCAACATGGTGGACGGCATTGTTTTTACCGGCGGGCCGGATCTGGAGCCCACCTTCTATAAAGAAGCCCGGCTGCCCGGCTGCCAGGAAGCGCTGGCCGACCGGGACAAGGCCGACTTGGCGCTGATCTCCCGCGCGCTTTCGGTGCGCAAACCTTTTTTGGGCATCTGCCGCGGGATGCAGGTGTGCAACGTGGTGATGGGCGGCAACCTGTACCAGGACCTGCCCACCCAACTGCCCAAGGTAAACAACCATAATTTGCCGGACATCCTGGAAGCCCATCAGGTGTCCATCACCGAGCAGTCCTTGCTGCACCGGGTCACAGGTGCTACACAAATGCCTGTGACCAGCCGGCATCACCAGGCGGTCAAGCAGCTGGGCCATGGCCTGAAAGCCACGGCTGTGAGCGAAGAAGGCATCATTGAAGCCATTGAGTTTGAGGATGGCCGCCCCGCCCTGTGCGTGCAGTGGCATCCGGAAAACCTGGCCGGGACGGACAAGCGGCATCAGGCCCTGTTTGACTGGCTGGTGCAGGCGGCCAAAGACCGAAAATGAAGATTGCCCTCATCGCGGATTTGCACGGCAACCTGCCGGCCGTGATGGCGCTGCAAGCGCATCTAAAAAGCGTACAGCCCGATTTGATCTGGTGCCTGGGCGACGTAGTGGGCAAGGGGCCCAGTTCCCGGGAGTGCTATGACTGGGTGATGCAGCACTGCGATTTGCTGCTGGGCGGCAACTGGGATATCGGGGTGGGCGAGCGCAACTACCAGCGCGACGCCTACTACCACAAACAGCTGGGTGAGCAGCGTTTAAAGGCGCTGGCCAGCCTGCCGCTTGAAAAAAACATCGTGCTCTCCGGGCGAAACATTCGTTTAATCCACGGGCGGCCCGTGATGGAGCGGCTGCACCGCACGCACGACCCCAAGGAGAGCCTGATTCCCTTCCTGCCCCCAGGCGTTGATATGCTGATCTACGCGGACTCGCACCGCCAGGGCATCCGCACGCTGCACGGGCAGATTGTCAACATTGGCTCCGTCGGCAACGCGCTGGGCATCCCCATGGTGCAGTACGCCATTTTGGAAGGGGAAGAAGGCACACAGCCCGCTCCGCTTGAAGTGCGCATGATTACCCTGCCCTATGACAACGAGGCGGCGGCCGAGGACGCGCGCCAGGCTGTCGGCCTGCCGGACGCGGAAGCCTATATCAACGAGGTGAAGACCGGGGTATACTCCGGTAACCTGCGCGTCAAATCCAAAAAACGCATGGAAACATAAAGGAGGACATCATGTCAAACATCCCTACCGCTCATATTTCTTCCGCCAAGGGTGATTTCGCGAGGACCGTGCTGATGCCGGGCGACCCCCTGCGCAGCAAATTCATCGCCGAGAACTTCCTGAAAAACGCGCGCCTGGTCAACAATGTGCGCGGCATTCAGGGTTATACCGGCGAGTACAAGGGCAAGCCGGTCTCCGTGATGGCCTCCGGCATGGGCATGCCCACGATGGGCATTTATTCCTATGAGTTGTTCAATTTTTATGAGGTGGAGCAGATTATCCGCGTCGGCAGCGCGGGCATGATCCGCCAGGACTTGAAGCTGCGGGATGTGGTGGCAGGGCTGTCCGCCTACTCCAACTCCAACTACGGCGCGCAGTTTGGCTTTAAGGGCAACCTGGCCCCCACGGCGGACTTTTGCCTGCTGATGCAGGCGCACGAGGCCGCGAAAAAGCTGGGCATCGACCTGAAAGCCGGCCCCATCTTCTCCTCTGATATTTTTTATGACGAATCCACCCCGCCAGCCAGTGAGGTGCTGGAGAACCTGGGCGTTTTGTGTGTGGAGATGGAGGCCTATGCCCTCTACCTAAACGCGGCGCGCGCAGGAAAAAAGGCGCTTGCGCTGCTGACCATCTCCGACAACCCCAAAACCGGTGAAGGGCTGCCCAGCATTGACCGGCAGGAGACCTTTACCCAGATGATGGAGATCGCGCTGGAGATTGCCTGATGCGCATTCTGGTCAGCGCCTGCCTGATGGGGCTGTGCACCCGCTATGACGGCGGGCATTGCGAAAACGAGGAATTGATTAGCCTGGGGACGCGGCACACCCTGATTCCCGTCTGCCCGGAGCAATTGGGTGGCTTGCCTACGCCGCGGGTGCCCTGTGAGCGTGTGGGTGACGCCATTTTAAGCAAAGACGGCACAGACCATACCGCTGCTTTTAACCGGGGCGCCGCGGAGGCGTTCAAACTCTATAAAATCAGCGGCTGCGCTGCCGCTGTCTTAAAGGCGCGCAGCCCTTCCTGCGGCAAAGGACCCATTTATGACGGCAGTTTCACAGGTAAACTGACTGACAGGGCCGGGGTGTTCGCACAGAAACTGCTGGACGCGGGCATCCAGGTGTACGACGAGGGTGAAATCTCACAAATCAAATATTGATACGACCTGCAGAGTTTGCATCTTTATGCGCGTCCAGTTTACCTGGCCGCGTGTTTTTGAATCCGCGCGTCGATGCGCTGGCTGAAGTAAAACCCCGCCACCACAAAAAAGAGGGTGACCAGCGGCACCACCTGCAAGGATATCAGGCGCACCAGGATGCCGGTCAGCGGCGGAATCAGGGTGGAGCCGGTGTAGGCGGCAGCCATCTGCAGGCCGATCGCGGTCTGGCTGATGCGATGGCCAAAGCGCTGCGGGGTTAAGAACGTCATCGAAGGGAAGATGGGCGCGTTGCCCAGGCCCAGCAGCACATAAGCCGCCAGCGCGGCACCCCGGGGCAGGGGCAGCGCCAGGATGACCGCACCCATAAAGGCCAGCAAAAAGCCCAGGCGAATCATCCGCCGGCTGTCAATCCGCATCGCGACAAAGCCGGAGATCCCCCGACCCGCTGTGGTGCCAAAGAAATATAAAGAAGAGTAGAGCGCGGCGCTGGCCGCGTCAAAGCCCTTTTGTTTTTCCAGGAAGCTGGCCGCCCATACGCCCGCGGTGGCCTCAAACCCCACAAAGCAAACATAGGCCGCCAGCACGGACAAAAGGCCGGGCGTCCTGATGGCTTCCATGATGGAAACGCCCTGCGTTTGTTCCCCTACCCCTGTGTCCATGCCCTCCGCTTTGCGCCACCAGGGCAGGGAGAGGAAGAGCACCGCGCACAGAATGGCTTGCAGCAGCGCGGCTGTCCTGTAGCCAGCCGGCCAGGAGCCCGCGCCTTTGAGGTTGACGCCGATGATAACAGGGCCCAGCGTCGCGCCCACGCCCCACATAAAGTGGAGCCAGCTCATATGGTTGGCCTTGTAGTTGCGCGCGACAAAGCCGTTGAGGCCCGCGTCCACCGCGCCGCCGCCCGTGCCCAGCGCAAGCGTAATCACACAGGCCAAAAAATAGGTGTTGACATAGGAAAAGAGCAGCATCATCACAGCAGTCAACAGCACCGAGCCCACCATGACCTTGCCCGTGCCAAAGCGCGCAATCAATTTGCTGCTGAGCAAGCTGGAAATCACCGCGCCAATCGCGCTGAGGGCAGACACCAAACCCAGATCCGATACCGTCTTGCCCAATTGCGGCGCGACAGACGGCCAGGCAGCGCCCAGCATGGCATCGGGCAAACCCAGGCTGATAAACGACAGATAAATCAGCGGCAGCAAAATCGCGAACATAACAATACCCCCTTGGCTCGCCATATCCTATCTGAACGCTGGCGATGTGGCAAGGGGGTATGTGGGATTTAGGATATTTCTAAATCTTATTCTATCTGTCAGTGGGATGGCTTAACGGTACAGCTCCCTTGCCGTGTCTGCCTGCGCCTGCAAGTCAGCAGCGTAAGCCTGCCATTTCTCATCCTGCCAGTCTATTTTTTCGTTCAAAGGGTCATTGAAATCAAAGATGCCGTCAAAGCGCAGGTAGATCAGTACATGCCCCAGGTTTTGAAGTTTGTGAAACAGCTCCTGCTCCCCGGACACCTTCAAGCCCTGGCGGTTGGATAGGATAATCTCCTGTGTCAATTGCGTGCCTGGCTCCAGCAGCTGCATCCGCTCCTTGAACACCTGGCTTTTTGCGCTGTACAGCAGGTAACTGGCCGAGATGCTTCCCTGCCTGATTTTGATATGTACCTCCCCCACGCAGTAGGCATCCGCCGCGATTAGGGGCAGAATAATGGTTCTGTCCTGCGTCGTATCCAGCAAGGCTGCCCGGTACCCCTTGTCAGACACCTCCGGCACCAAGTCGTCCACCGGCGGGCCCATCACACAAAAGCTGACCGCAAAGGCTTCATCCCCCGGATAATAGGAGCGCATATCCAAAACGGTATCACAGTTTTTGCACGACCTGCTCTGCTCACCCGGGCGGTGGAGCGCGGCCTGGGTAATCACCTGCCAGGATGCGGCAACATGCGCTTTGAGCGGCAGCGTTTCCTCTTCAACATGCTGGCAGTACTTGCAGTTCCGCGCCCTTACGCCTGCTTGTAAACAGGTGGATTCGCTTCGGATTTCCCATTTGTCATAGGCATGGTACCTGGGCGCCAAAGGCCCGGTTTCCATTATGTCGCAATGCACACAAGTCCGGTGTCGCGTGCCGTATACGGTGCAGTCCGCGCGGTCCTCGTTTTCCCAAAGGCCATACTGATGCCTGGCGAGCGGCAGGTTTTCCTGCTGCGCAGCGCCGCAAATGCCGCATACACGCTCACGCTGTCCCTGCATAGTGCAGGTGGACGCGCTCACTGTGTTCCAGTCAGCGAAGGCGTGGTCTGAAATCGGCAGCTCCGCTGTTTCTGCCAGCGAGCAGGACGCGCACACCCGTTGCTGGATTCCCGCTTGCATACAGGTGGCCTGCGATATTGTTGTCCACGCGCCAAAGCGATGGGCTGCTTTTTGTACTTCTTCCGTCTCTTTCACGATACAGTATTTGCATTGCCGTGTTTTAATGCCAGCTGTTTCACAGGTGGATTCCTGTGTCGTTTGCCATGCCTCATACATGTGGGTTCGGGCGTCCAACACGCCTGTCTCGCGATGGCCACAGATGTTGCAGTCATGATACCTTGTGCCGGGAACCGAGCAATCTGCCCGTTCATGGTTGACCCAGGCAGCGTACTGATGTGCTTTGAGGG
>LSQX01210858.1_pt1 | contig 19622 bp, 10 predicted proteins | sample 654561 | NCBI WGS metagenome assembly LSQX01 (sample SAMN04489861, study PRJNA283612) | anaerobic digester metagenome | isolation source: 4 biogas reactors fed with cattle manure at either 37C or 55C with and... | place: Denmark: Kongens Lyngby | collected 2014
TCCTCATAAGTGGCAAACCTCATGGCTATTTGCTCTTCCAAATTGCCATAGGGCATCGGGTGCCTGATGATAGCCACTTTTTTTCCCGCTTCGGTGAGAATACCGGCAATATACCTGGTGGTTTGGCTTTTGCCGCCCCCGGTTCTTACTGCTGTTACAGCCACCACTTTGCACTTGGATTTGAGCATAGTTGTTTTTGGCCCCATCAACCGGAAATCGGCACCACAGGCCAGAGCCAAAGAAGCCTTATGCATCACATACTCATGGGATACATCGCTGTAGGCAAAAACCACCTGATCCACATCATGTTTTTTGATCAGTTCAGGCAGCTCTTCTTCTGCATGGATGGGGATCCCTTCCGGATAAAGCTTCCCTGCCAGGCTGGGAGGATACAGCCGTCCTTCTATATCTGGAATTTGAGCAGCAGTAAAGGCCACTACATGATAAGCGGAATTATCTCTGAAGTAAGTATTGAAGTTATGAAAATCCCTTCCTGCTGCACCCATGATAATTACTCTCTTCGCTTCCATCTAAGTCCACCTCATCTATTATTTTGTGATAGTTAGGGAATCTCCATTCCCTGTATTGAATAGTGCCAGCCCCAAATATTCTCTGTTCCATTTAAGACCTATTATTACCGGCATCCCAAGAAAAAACCTTAATGTCCTGGCGCAACTCCCATCCCTGGCTTAGATAAAACTCTGCCGCCGCCCGGTTTTCGTAAAAAGCGAATAGATGAACTTTATCGGCTCCTAGGGCTTCTAATTCCTGCAGCACACGCTTCAAAAGGGCTTTGCCATATCCTTTCCCCCGGTAATCAGGATCTACTGCCAAATGGTAAATATATCCCCTGCGCCCGTCAAACCCTCCCAAAACTGTTCCGATCAAGCGCCCATTATCCCTTATCACCAGACAGGTAGAGGGATTTTTCTCTATGAAAAGCTTAAGGGACTGGTCAGTATCCCCCCTCCCTATACCTATCCCAGGGGTAGATCTCCAGAATTCCAACATCTCAGCTGTGTCTGATAGTTTGGCATTTTCTATCTCGCACCCGGCGGCTTCCATTTCTTCACCTCCTTGAAACCTCCCGCTTAGAACAACTAGGAGTATTTAAGTAGGGCAGCTGATAACCAAGTGCTGCCGTGGTTTGGAACTTTTTGCTGTTATAGTTTTTTATTTAAATAGTGTAACAGTGTTTGCAATTATTGTCTATTTTTTTCGCGAGTGCCAGGTGGACCCGGTTTTCGGTCTGATTGTAATGGATAGGGCAAAGAACAATGATTTTAATTCTGGCATTAAGATACCAAAAGGCTGTTGGTAAAGGAAAATATCGTTATAAGAGAGAATTAGTAATAGATCATCTTCATATTGCTGAAATGCTCTTGGCGTTTTTTATCTGTCGTGTTGGGGATAGAACAAGGGTTTATCATTAACTAGAGTTGCCTGATTTGCCGTCGACAGCGGAATAGTTGTATGAAGCCGGGGATATTAGTTAGCTAGAGTTGCCGAGAGCAACAGTCCCTACTGTTGCAAGTAGGCGTTCTGGTAAAGGCTTTTTTGATAATAGGGAAAGCCCGTGTACATTTGGGTACTTGGTTGGGCTCCTTGGCTTAAGTTTTTTGATAACAGGGACAGTGGGGTGTTGTTATGTGTGCCTGTTAACAGATGATATCCAAGAAGCCATAATGGCAGCGCAATCGCGTTATTTTAAGCTGATTCTAGCTATACCTGGCATCTTATCGGATCTGGGTGAACAAATCCCCACAACTTTAATACGGGGAGAGGAACAACGCAACCATGCAAATAGCAGAGAGAGGCTACAGAGGGAAAGCAACACCCCGGAAGCAGAGGGTTGGAATGGGTTAATGACTGCCCTGGGTATAACACCTGTTAATCTCGGGTTGCTGCTCAGTCATTCTCTGTTGGAGGTTGAGCCGCGCTTCCGCACCTTGGAGATCCAGGACCTCTTTGCACAAATTATACGAGGTGCGGAAGGTGATCTGGTGGCTATCGATCACGCAGAAATTTTTTTTCAAAGGGATTTGCAGCTTGATCCTCTGCGTATACTTTTGCAGCACAGCAGGAATAAGGTGCTCATTGTCAGATGGCCCGGTGTTTTTAGCAGAAATAAATTAGTTTATGGCGAGCCGCACCACCCGGAATACCGCTGTTATGAAAAAGTGGATACGGTGGTGTGTTTAATAAATCAAGGGGGAGAAAGATATTGAAATACAGCGATCTTATCCAGTTTGAACCTGTAGAAACTGTAATTCAGTTAATAAGTTCAGAGGACACTGATTATGCCTCACAGCTTGTCAAGACCTATGTTATCTCAGAGCGCATGGCTGAGGTAATCGTAGAGGTGATCATCCCTCAACTGCAGTTCCACTACCCTCGTGATAACAAAGGCATACTTGTAGTGGGGAACTACGGTACAGGGAAATCGCACCTTTTGTCTGTACTTACCTCTGTTGCCGAAGACAGCGCCCTGCTCCCTCATCTTACCAATGAGTTGGTTAAAGAGAATATGCATGATATTGCCGGGCAGTTTCGGGTACTCAGACTGGAGATCGGGGCCGTTACCAATGACCTTCGCTCCATTATCTGCTCTAATCTAGAGCGTTTCCTAGCGAGAATCGGCGTGGAGTACCGCTTTCCCCCGGCCTCAGAGATTACCAACAACAAAGATTGTCTTTATGAGATGATGGAGGCCTTTCATTCGGTTTATCCAGAGCAGGGGTTACTCATTGCTATAGACGAACTGCTGGATTACCTGCACAGCAGAAAGGATTTCAACTTGGTACTTGATTTAGGCTTTCTGCGTGAACTTGCGGAGGTGTGTAAAAGTACCCGTATCCGTGTGGTAGCAGGGGTGCAGGAATCACTCTTCGATAACCCCAAGTTTCAGTTTGTTGCCGAATCGCTGCGCCGTGTGCGAGACCGTTTTGAACAGGTGAAGATTGCCAGGGAGGACGTGGCTTATGTTGTAGAGCAGAGGTTGCTTAAGAAAAGTGAAACACAGCGCGCTATGATTAAGCGGCATCTTGAGAAATTTACAGGCTTTTTTGAGCGTATGGCAGCTAATATGCATGAATTTGTCAGTCTATACCCAGTGCACCCGGCTTACCTTGAGGTTTTTGAAAGGGTCTATATTGCGGAAAAGAGAGAGATCTTAAAAACGATCAGCCTGCACATCAGGAAGTTGTTGGACCAAGATGTGCCGGATGATGACCCCGGCCTGGTTTCTTTTGATTCATATTGGAGCTTTATTAAGGATAACCCCGCTTTAAGGACAGATCCTGATGTAAAAAGGGTGATCGATGCCGCAAATGTTGTTGAGGAAAAGCTCCGCACAGGGGTTCAAAATCCTGTCTCCAGAGAGAGCAGTCTGAGGATCCTTAGCGCTTTGAGTGTCCACCGCCTTACTACAGGTGAAATCAATGTCAGAATGGGTTTGGCACCTGAAGAGATCAAAGAGGGGATAGGCCTGCTTATTCCTGGACTACCAGAACAGAATTCGGACTTCCTGGTGATTACAATTAATACTCTTCTGGAGGAGATGCGTCGGCTCACTAGTGGGAAATTCATTGGTTATAACAAAGAAAACCATCAGTACTTTATCGAGGTGGAGGGTGGGGAGGACCCGGATGTTTTGATTGCCGAGCGGGCTGAGGACCTGAGCGACTACATGCTAGACCAGTACTATTTTGCGCTTTTGCGCCGGGTGATGCAGTGTTCTGATGAGACCTATGTTTCTGGGGTTTCTATTTGGGAGTATGATCTTGTATGGCAAGAAAAGAAGGTTACCAGAACCGGATACCTCTTTTTTGGGGCACCCAATGAAAGGTCAACAGCGCAACCGCCACAGGACTACTATATTTATTTCCTGCAGCCCTTTGATCCACCGCCATTCACTGATGAGGAGCGGCCCGATGAAGTGTTTTTCTATCTTAAAGAGCGGTCGCCGGAATTTATTGAGAAACTCAAACTCTTCGGTGGTGCGATGGAGATGTTGAAAATCGCCCCCACACCGGACCGCCCTATTTATAGAGAGAAGGGTGAGGAGTATCTGAGCGATCTCTCTTCATACCTGTTAGAGAATATAACAAACGCCTTTATGGTCAAATATCAAGGCAGCAAAAAACCGCTTGCGGAAAGACTGCAGGGGAAGAGAGGCGGTTCTTTTAAGGAAATAATCGATCAGGTGGCTAGCTTTTGCTTGAGCGGTTATTTTGCAGGGGAGTATCCCGACTATCCATCTTTCCCTGTGCTGTTGACACGTCAGAACTTGAAACCCAGTATCGAAGAGGCCATTAAATACCTGGCAACTGGGCAGAGCAGGCTCGGTGCGCGGGTGTTGGAGGGGTTGCAGTTGCTCGATGGGGAAGAAATTGTTCCTGAAACAAGCCGTTACTCCAAGCACTTTCTTGGCATTTTGAAAGAAAAGGGCGGCAATCAGGTGGTGAACAGGGAGGAGATCATCAAAGGGCCTGACCGCGCTGAGCGGGATATATTCTTTAAATTGGAGCCGGAGTTTGTTGTTGTGGTACTGGCTGCTCTGGTATACAGGGGTGATATCGTTCTTAACCTTGCGGGCCGGGAGATCAATGCCAGCAATCTGGTCGACATGACCCGCATCAGTGTCGACGAGTTGGTTAATTTCAGGTACTACAAAACACCGCCTACATTAAATATTCCAGCTCTGGAAAAACTTCTTGTTCTGCTAGGTCTTCCACCCGGCTTGATCAAAAATGAGTCTACCCGCGAAGAAGCAGTCAGGAGAATCCAGGAAGCTGCTTTGCGTACTGCCAGACAGGTGCTTTACCTCCAGGAAGAGATAAATGGGGGTCTGCCCTGTTGGGGGAAAAACCTGATCAGTGGTGAGGTACAGAATGGGTACAAGAAGCTTGCGGGTGAATATAAATCATTTTTGGAAAGCCTAAGACCCTATAATTCTGTGGGGAGACTGAAACAGTTCCCTTATCAGGAGGCTGATGTTGCCCGCCAACTGGATATCCAGAAAAGGCTTCAGGATATTGATAAAATAGCTTTGCTCGCACGGGAGCTTGGTTCTTATGGGGCCTACCTGATGACTGCGGAGGCTGTTCTCCCTGTTGATCATCCATTAGTACAAGAACTCCAAGATTTTAAAGATGATTATCAGAGGGGAATCAATGACCGCAGTAAGCTTTTGTCCAGCTCTTTTCGCCAGGAGATGTCGAGGAGAGCCAAAGACCTGAAAAAGAGGTATATTGAGGAGTACATTCATCTGCACGGGAAGAGACGGCTGAACAGGAGAGAGGAGGAGAGAAGGGCAAGATATCTGCAGGATCGCCGTTTCAAAGCCCTCAAATGCTTAAGTGAGATCAAATATCTGCCCGTTAATCAGTACCAGGGACTTTTGAATAAGGTGCGGTCTCTTATCTCTTGTCCAGACCTGACAAAGGCGGAGTTGGAGGTGCAGGCAATTTGCCCACACTGCCATTTCCGGCCGGCAGAGGAGTGGGAGTTTCCAGCGGTGGGTTTGGTGCTCTCTCAGCTGGACCTAGAGCTTGACAACATGCTGGGCAACTGGTGCCGCATTATGCTGGATTTTTTAGCTGATCCCGGTGTTATCTTTAGTTTTGAACTTCTGGAAACAGAACAAAAGCGGGTGGTGAAAGAGTTCCAGGCCAGGAAAAAGCTGCCTGGTGAGATAAGCGAGGATTTTATTCAGGGTATGCAGTTGCTTTTCCAGGGGTTAGATAGGGTGACTTTTTCCGTAAGCGAATTAAAAGGTGTTCTAAGCGGGGATGGCGGTCCCTGTACGGTAGAAGAGATAAAACGCCGGTTTGCCAATTATCTAGATAAAGTTTTACGTGGTCATGACCGGGAGAAGGTAAGGATTATTATAGAATAGAAAGGGCGTAAGCGGGTGAGTAAACAGTTAAAGCTAATAGACACTGAGAAGGAAATTGTGAAAAAAAACGATAAGAATAAACTTACAACCGCAGAACTGGATCAGGTACGGAGGCTTGAGGGGTTCCCCTTAGGTAGGGATGAGGATATCATCAATTTATCTGATCCGCCGTATTATACCGCCTGTCCCAATCCATATTTGCAGGACTTTATTGATCGCTATGGCAAGCCATTTGATGCAGCTACTGATGATTATCACAGGGAACCCTTTACGTCAGATGTTTCTGAGGGGAAAAATGACCCCATTTATAATGCCCATTCCTATCATACCAAGGTTCCTCACCGGGCGATTATGCGCTACATCCTGCACTATACAGAGCCGGGTGATCTGGTTTTTGATGGGTTCTGTGGCACCGGAATGACCGGTGTAGCTGCGCAGCTTTGCGGCAGCCCTGATCCCGAGTTTAAGCTCCAGGTGGAACAGGAGATGCCCGGAGTAAAATGGGGTGCGCGGCGGGCAATACTCGTGGATCTCTCACCTGCAGCCACATTTATTGCCTATAATTACAACAATCCGGTAGATATAGGGGAATTTGAGCAGGAGGCCCAGCGCATTATCGCCGAGGTAGAAGCGGAACTGGGATGGATGTACGAAACCAGGCATGTGGTGGATGGCAAGGTGCAAAAAAGTGCCGGTGGAAAACCTGTTCTAGGGAAGATCAACTATACCGTATGGTCAGATGTTTTTACCTGCCCGGATTGTGGTGTTGAGATGATTTTCTGGGAGGTGGCGGTAGACCAAGAGGCTGGCAAGGTGCGCAATCGTTTTCCCTGCCCTTCATGTGGGGTGGTCCTCGAAAAGCGTAACCTGGAGAGGGCTTGGGAGACGGTGTTCGATAACGCACTGGGAAAAGCGATCCAGATGGCGCGGCAGGTACCGGTTTTGATCAACTACACTGTAGGCTCAAAGAGGTATGAAAAAAAGCCTGATCAATGGGATCTGGATCTGTTGCAGCGTATAGAAGAGATGGAGATACCCTGGTGGTTCCCCACCGATCGGATGCCGGAGGGGGATGAGTCACGCAGGAATGATAAATATGGGATAACGCATGTGCATCATTTTTATACGAAGAGGAATAGGTTTCTTTTGGCAGCCCTAAGTAAGCTATGCAATGAACATAATAATAAATTGGTGCGCGTGATTATGAATTCTATTGTTGTATTGACCTCCCGCTTGAGCAGATATAATTTGGGGAACAGAGGGAACGGGCCGATTTCAGGGACACTTTATATTGCTTCTTTAGTAGCGGAAAATAATGTTCTAAAGTTGTTCTTCCGGAAAACTGGTGATTTTTTAAGAGTTTTTCGGACGAACGAACATTATTCGCAGAAAAAAAGGAATGTATTATGTCAATGCTGTTCTTGTACTGGTATGAATTTGATGAAAAGTAACTCCATCGACTACATCTTCACAGACCCACCCTTCGGCAGCAACTTAATGTACTCTGAATTGAACTTTCTCTGGGAGGCATGGCTTAAGGTATTTACCAACAACCGAACAGAGGCTATCGTCAACTCTGTACAGGGGAAAGAGTTGATGGATTATCAACACCTGATGGAGCGTTGTCTGAGGGAGATGTTTCGTATCTTAAAACCTGGCCGCTGGATGACCATGGTTTTCCACAATTCAAAAAACTCTGTCTGGAACGCCATCATGGAGGCGATCACCAGTGCGGGGTTTGTGATCGCTGATATCCGACAGCTTGATAAAAAACAGGGAAGCTTCAAACAGGTGACCAGCACCCAGGCGGTAAAAAGCAACCTAGTGATCTCCGCCTACAAACCCAGGCAGCATTTCTTGGCCAATTTTGAGGAAAAGTCGGCAAAGGAGACAGGAGTCTGGGAGTTTACACGCCAGCACCTCAAAAACCTACCGGTTTTTGTGGAAAAGGACGGTCGGTTGGAGCCTGTGGTGGAAAGACAGAAAACCACACTTTATGACCGCATGGTGGCCTTTTATGTCCAAAAGGGAATCCCTGTTCCGATCAGCGCTCATGATTATTACGCCGGGTTATACCACCGCTTCGAAGAGGAGGATGACATGTATTTCCTGCCGGAGCAGGCTGTCACTTATCGCAAAAAGAAGTTGGAGTGCGGGAGGCCCGAGCAGATGCATGTTTTCCTCAATGACGAAAGGTCTGCCCGCCAGTGGATTTGGACTAAATTAAAGGAAAAGCCGATGAGCCATCAGGAGCTGCAACCTCTTTTTATGCAGGAACTACGGCAGGTCCGTTATGAAAAACTCCCCGAATTATTAGATCTTTTAAAGGAAAACTTTTTACAAAATGAAGAGGGGAAATGGTATATTCCTAGGCCGGAAAAACAGTCAGATATGGAAAAGTTGAGGGAAAAAGCCCTCCTCAAAGAGTTTCGTCAGTATCTGGAGTCCAGCGGAAAGCTCAATCAGTTCCGTTCCGAAGCTATTCGGGCAGGGTTTAAGGAAGCCTGGGGCAGGCGGGACTACCGGACTATTGTGGATACTGCCAGACGGCTGCCGGAGTCTTTTCTCCAAGAAGATTTTGGAGTGTTGATGTACTATCGAAATGCCCTTTCCCAGTTGGATGAATAAAGACCGGAGTGAAGAAAAAATGGATTGGCCTGGTGGGGTAATTAAAGATATCAGAGAATCAAAAGCAAAGGTAGTCCTAGTCAGGGATCCCGACAGGCTTCTTTTAGAGGAGCATTTGCTGGAGGAGATCCAGGATGCGGGCTTTGACGTACTGGAATTTAAGGATCCTCTTTACCTTCGCCATGCCTGGGAAGCCCGATATCGTCATACCAGCAGAAAACTGTTGCTTCGCCTGGGCAATCAATCGTTTGAAGATGTACCCTTTGACATCTACCAGGGTGCCCTGCTTTTTGACCTAAGTTTGGCCAATCAATTTGAACTGTTGGATCCAAGAGTAATCCGAGGGCTTGCACGGGATGACCTGGTAAACCTCAAAGAGGCATATGATCAGCAGGTCAATCATTTTTTGGGAGAGAAGGGGACTAAGGAATTTGTTCTACAGCATGTTTTTAATGTGAGCCCGGTGGTTTTTAACTCTACCGCCGGAGTACTTCGCTGGCTGCTCTCTTTGCACTATCGCGGTCGGCAAATCCCCAATTGCTTGCTGGATGAACTGGTGAAGGAAATCAAGCAAGTACATGGTGTTATCAACTGGCCGCTGCGGGAGATAGTTTCCGAGCAGGAGGCCTTTTATGCTTTTTTGCAGGAGCATTGGTCTGTTTTTCTGGAACAAACCGCGGCAGGAAGAAGCTATGCTGGTCTGCCCTTTGGCGATCCTGAGATCAGGGTGTTTCTTGATAATCTTTTTGCCGAGGGGTACTTGAAACCGGTAAGATTTGAGGTGCGCGAATCTTTACCCCAGTGGGTTGTATGCGGAATCCTGGATGACCACGATGCTGTCAGGGAACGAAAGCTGGAAAAGCTGGTATGCCTTTTAAAAAACGACCAACCAGGGGAGAAAGCTGATTACAGGTCCTGGCAGCGAACTGCTCTGCGATTGGCTGAGACGCGCAAACTGCTGGCGAGTTTAGAGCATCTTCTGGCTCCGGAAAGGATTTTGCAAATCCAGAATCTTTTGCAGTCGGTCAGTGACAGTTTCATTAACTGGTACGAGCGAAAGCAGGGGACACTGGCCAGTTTGTTTCTTGTCTCCCATCCCTTGATGGTACAACAGATTCCCCAATACCTTGTATTACAAAAAGCGTCCTGCAAAAAAATTGCTTTAGTTGTCTTTGACGGCCTTTCTCTTGAGCAGTGGTTGACCGTAAAAGAGGCATTGTACGAAAAACTAAAAGCAATTAAGATGGAGGAGTATCTTACTTTTGCTTTGGTGCCGACCCTGACATCTCTTTCCCGCCAGGCCATTTTTTCTGGGGAGTTGCCCTATCAGTTCGGCGGTTCCCTTTTCAACAACCGCGGAGAGGAAAAATCATGGCGTGCCTTCTGGAGCAGGCAAGGGCTATCTGCCGGTAAACTGGCTTTATTAAAAGGGCTGCGGGGAAGTGAAGAGGATCTTGCCCGTGTAAGACAACACTTACATCGAGAGGTGTTGGGGTTGGTTGTTGACCAGGTGGACCGGTTGGTACACGCCCAGCAGTTGGGGCCTGCCGGAATGCATCAGGATATTAAACTGTGGCTTGAGCAAGGGAAAGCCATTGATATCCTTGAGGAACTACTGGCAGCAGGTTTTGATCTGTATCTGGCCTCTGACCACGGCAGCACCTATGCCACAGGTGGCGGTCGGCCTGATGAGGGTTGCCTTGTGGAAACAAAGGGGGAAAGGGCGCGCCTTTATACACAGGAGGAGATTTATAAGCAAGCCCTCAAGTCCATCCCCTGTCGCCCATGGAACGCCATTGGTCTTCCTGAAGGCTTGAGGGTGCTGCTTGCAGAAGGAGATACGGCTTTTGTAAATAAGGGTGAAAAGATCATGACACACGGTGGTAGTTCCATCGAAGAAGTGATTGTTCCATTTATCAAAATAGTGAGGGAAGAATAGATGCAGCGCATTGGTTTTGACAGGTTGATTAAGCTTAACTGGATTGAGTATTATGCACAGTTATCCCGCCAGGAAGAAGATACCGGCAAACTGAGGGAGCAAATGCATGAGGCGCTCTTTGAAGAATGTCCACGAATGGCCTCCCGCAAGAAAAACATAACAATTTTGCAGCGCATCTGGACCAGAGTAGAGGCAGAACATAGATTGTTGCGCCGTGATGCGCTCAATATCCTGGATAACGTCGCAATGCCTGAAAGACTCGCTCTTCATTGGGGGATGAGTTTGCTGGCTTATCCCTTTTTTAGAGAAATTGCCGCCTGTTGCGGCAGATTTCTCAAACTGCAGCAAAATTTTAGTAGACTGCAGATCAAAGAACAGATCACAGCTACCTGGGGTGCCAGGCCGACTCTTGAGCGGGCGCTCCCTAGGGTGCTGGAGAGCATGGTGGACTGGGGCGTGCTGTCCCAGGCAGAAAGGAAGGGATTATATCAGGCACAGCAGAAGATTCAGGTGACAGATAAGCAGTTGAGGGTCTGGCTTTTTTGTGTTTGTCTGGAAATAGAAGGGGGATGCCTTCCTTTGGAAAGGGTCGCATCACTGCCCTATCTTTTCCCGTTCGCTTTTATTATATCTCTTTCAGAAATCCAACAGACGAACAGCTTTTCGGTTACCCGTGAGAGGAATAATTGTATCGTCATACATAACAATGCATAACCGAGAGCAGTAATATAATGAAATGGCAGGAGATTTTTGTTATTTGTCAAATAAATGGAAATGATGTGTTACAATGCACATAAACTCTTTCAGGTGATATCCCAATGAAAATGGAGGATTGCATCCGTAAGGTAATCGACAGCTTCCCCCGCAAGGTACTCCACTGGGATACCGATATCCGTAATCCGGTGGTAGGGAGGCTTGGCTCTAGGTGGGATGAAGCTGGGGGATATGAGGCATTTGCAGCAGCGCTGAATAATCTGGTGGAGGAAAATGTGTTGAGCCCTGTGAAGAGCTCAGGTTTAAACGGGTTATCTCCGCCCCTTGCCCTGCGCTACAGGAAATTGTCTTTAAACGATGGTGATTATTCAGCAGTAAAGGAAGAGATACTGAGTGCCTATAGCTCAAACATGGATCTCTCTTCATTTTTGCGTTCACCTAAAGAATATGATAAATACCGGGATATACTGATGGCTATAGACCATTTTTTGATTGAAGTGAAAAATAACCCACCAGCAGTATGGGATACAATCAATGAGCGGTCTTTTGCCTTAACAGGTCATGAAAAGTTTCTGTCATCACATAAAGGCAATCAACTACTGAAACGGATCAAGATCTCTTTACAGGACCTATGTTGTGTGCCAGCGCCGGAACCCTTCTTTTTCTGGGCTACCGCGCTACCTCTTTTGCCTGGAGAAAAGGCATTCTGCCTGGTAGTGGAAAATAAAGATATTTTCCATTCGCTGAAATACCTCCTAGGTGCAGGAATACTCAAGACAACCCCAGAGATACACCTGCTTATTTATGGTGAAGGGAAAAAGATATTAAACAGCTGGTCTTTTATTTATGAGTGTCTGCCGGAGGCAGCGGGCTACCGATTTTTTTATTTCGGAGACCTGGACCCAGAGGGAGTGGGAATCTGCGCTGATCTGATTTCTGTTGTTAAAGGTGAAGTTGATACTATGCATGGGCAGTTATCCGTGCCAGCGGGTAAAAGGTGTGTTCCGGTTGTGGAAGTGCAACCAGCAGAGCCCCTTTACAACCTTTTGCTTGCAACAGGAAAAAGCCGTCCGATGGACAGCGACCAGACCCGCATTACCTGGCAACGTATGAAACCTTTTTTTGACCTTTGTTCCCCAACCCTATTAGATAGAATTGCTCCTTTATGGGATTCCAACCGTGTAATACCGCAAGAGGCGCTAACCACCAGCATGCTGGCTGCGAAAGGGTGTGTTGAATTATGTCTGCCGTAACAGCTGAAGACAAAAGGACCGCCCCAAGCGTTTTTACCGCGGCCAGGAAGTTCCCAGGCTTTGTCGGTTTGAACGAACGCATCGCCGCCCTCATGGAGGCCTTTCCACTTTATGATCTGATGTCCAAGAATACGCTGCGAGGATACTGCGGCTTTGAAATGGGGGTCTGTCTGCTGCTTTATATTATGGAAAAAATGCTCCACTACGATCCCTGCACTTATGAAGATGCGAAAGATTTCATTTCCGATATCCTTCCTCTATTTAGCGGTACACGCCCCTCATCTGAGGAGATAGAACAGGTTACAGAGAAACTGCTGAACGAACTTTCCAACTACGGGCGCCCCTTTGAATACGAACACCAAGACCTCTTGGAGGGGAAAACTCGCCAGGTGAAGTTTCGCCTCATAGAGCAGAAGCCCTACAGCCTGCCAGATAGGGATACCATTGAGCTCCGCCTGTCCAGAGTAGGGCTGGATCTTATTTTTAAGTCAAGAGAGATCTACCAGGACCTGCGCTTTTCTGTGCTGCAGTTTTATCTTGATCAGCAGATCCGCAGGGGGACCTTTGAGGGTGCTTTGGAGACCGTGAAAGAACTGGGTGTAGAGGTAACAACCATGGAGCAGGAACTGGTTTCACTGCGCCAGGAGATCCGCCGTAATGTGGTGGAGGCACTGGATAAACCGGATTACAGGCGCATGCTCAATAGGATGACGCGCCAACTGCACCGGGAGCGAGAAACATTTGATAATCTAATTAAACTGGTAAGGGAAACGCGCCAAAACCTTGATCAGTTAAGCCTATCCCAGAGTGACACTAAACTGGTAAATGTAGGTTGCCTAGAGCAGCAACTTTACCAGGTTGCCCAAAGCCATTTGAAGCTTTTTAACTATCAATTGGAGCTGAATACTCTCACTGAGGATGCTTTGATGTCCAGCTTGCGCAGCACTCTGATGGTGCGTTTCCACCTGGAAAAGGAATTGCTGGCTGAGGTCCTGCGCTGCAGCCCACCAGGTGAAGTTGTTGCCAGAACAGCGGTGCTTCCTCTACTGCAGCCACTGTCACCCCGCATTCTGGACCTGGCCACCTTCCTCAGGCCGCAGACACTTCTTAGCCGTGAGCGGGAACGCCCTCCGGAGGAGTTTTTTGATGAGATTGATTTAGATAAGGAAAAGCGCATGCAGGAGATGGAAAAGGAGCGGCACCAGCGGACTTTGGAACTGCTGCAGCGGATCTTTCGCCTGTTGCTCAAGCCTCTGGTAAAAAAAAGCAGAATATCGTTGAGTGAAATCACCGATTTGATCGACGAAAACGACTGGTCCTGGGGAGAAATGGCGGCTTTTGTTCATACCGTTCTGCTTTTACATCAGGCGAAAAAGATCCTGGCGCAACTGCCCTGGGAATACATACCGGGGGACACCGACCTTCTGGAGTTTGCCCTTTACCGTTTGCTGCAGCAGGATGAAGAACTGGCATCGCTAGGCGATGTTTTTATAGTTGCCGGTGAAGGCACTGTCGAACTGCCGTATGAAATGAATGTGTCGAACTTGATTTTATATAAAAATGATAACAGCCTACAGAGTATCGACCATTGAGCAAACCATTATCGCATGAGGCATCACCAGCAGAGATAAAAACTGTACGCGGAAGTTATGTGATCTTGCGGAAGCGACGGAAATGGTTCGGCTTTCGGCTTCTATTTATAGGAGGCAGAGGAAAATGACCTATGAGAGCAGTACAGTGGAAACAGCTCTCTTGCTGTTGCGGGAACTGCTGACTCACCCGGTTGTAAATAAAGAAAACAACTCAAACCTGCTCATTCGGATCCAGCAGGATCCAGAAGTATTGGGCCTCTGGAAAGAGGTCATAGAGCCGACTTTTGGTGTCACACTGCTCAAAGCCGGAGACCAATACTACCTTTCTACAGGGATCGAAGAAAGCATTTTCAGCTACAACAATGAGGAGTTGAGAAGTAAGTTGGGGGTGAGCAACAATACAGAACTGTATACCTGTTCTTTTATTGTGCTCACACTGCTTGCAGCCTTTTTTAACAGTGATGACACAACAGGTCCCTCCCTAGAGTATATCACTTTAACTGACCTGGAGCGTCAGGTTACCCAAAACTTCGAAGCCCTGACCAAAAGAGAGGATATCGAGGAACTGGAGAACCGCTCCAGGGTCAACCTTATTGAGCCGGCACGATTCTGGCTGGATCTCCCGGTCAAGAAGCCTGGGGCGGTTCATGACAAAAGAACCCAATCCCGCTGGGGTTACCTTTTAAGGACATTGGACTTTTTGGAAGAACACCAGCTGGTGCGGGTGATTCAGGAGCGCCAGGTCTTCCCTCAGCAGCGCCTCAGCAGTATGGTTGCTCACTACTATAATCACAGGGACCACAAGAATATGATTCTGGAATTGATCATGGAACACGGGGGTGAAGAGGATGCCGCGGATTAGCCGTGTGCGTCTGCACAACATCCGCTACGGCAAGGAGAGAAGGGTTTTTGACAACCTTATTTTTGATCTGCGGGGAAGGTCCGGCCTGCTTATACTGGAAAATGGAGGAGGCAAGACCCTGATTCTCCAACTTATCTCCCAGGTGGTCTGCCCCAATGCCTCCCTAGGCAAACGGCGCCTGGCTACATTGGTGCGCAGCAATCCATTTACCGGCCATGTGCTGGTGGAATGGCAGCTTGATGCAGATACCCCGACTTATATCTTAACGGGCTTTTGCTTTGCAGAAAACACTGGCAGTGCAAACCGCGATATTGATTATTTCAACTATCTCAGTGCTCGGGAGTACAGCGGTCCCCACCGCTGGGACCTAGGATCATTCCCACTGGTGGATGAAGACGGGCGCACATTGAACTATCGAGAACTCCAGGAGATGTTGCGCAGATCCGGACAGTTCCGCATTTTCAGCTCTGACAGGCGGCGAGAATACCAGAGGGCTCTCCGAACCTATAACATCAATCCCGAGGAGTGGGAGCGAGTCCTGGAAACCAATTCTGATGAGGGAGGAGTAGGCAAGTTCTTCGAAAACTGCAGTAAGACGCGTTCTCTTTTAGAGAAACTTTTTATCCCGGCTATCGATGATATATTGGGGCGCAGCAACAGCGGTGCTGAAGACGATCTGACCCGCAGTTTCCAACAGGCCTCCGCTGAGTTGATGCACCTGCCGGAGCTACAGGCTCATATGCATTCCCTTAACAAGCTGGGGGAGCGGATTGGGGTATTGCAGGAAGCCATATCTGGTGTGGATTATGCTGCGAAAAAAGTTGAGGAAGCAAAAACTGACCTCCAGTCCCTTTTTAACACTCTGGTCTGTGGTATTCCCAGGCTGGCGGAAGAACAGAGGAAGTTGGAGGAAGAGCTACAGAAAAACCAATTTAGGATGAGGAAGATCCAATATCTGCTTGATTCAGTAAAATGCGAAACTCTCAGGCGCAGCCTAAATGCTTTACAAGAGGAGTTGGAAAAAAAGAAAAAGGAAAGGGAGACAGCCAGCAGGTATTTAGAAGATGCTAAAGTTCAATATAAAAAGTTGCGGGCTTGGGACTTCTTTGGTAGATGGTTGGAGAAAGACAATCTCCTTAAAGAAGAGGAAGCAAACAAGAGAAAACTGCTTCAGGGGCATGAATCGGTGGCCAAAGAGATCGAAGCTCTCAGTTGCCAGTTGTGGCCTCTGCTCTGCACGGTGAGGAGAGAAATTAAAGATAAGATAACTGCAGAGGAAAAAAAGCTTGAGCTTTTACAACAGGAAAAGGAAAAGGTTATCAGCTCAGAATGTGAGTTAAACAAGAAAATGCAGTCAGATTTAAAGCAGCGGACGCGGCTTGAAGTGAAGAGCGAAGAGTTTGCTAAAAGACGCACTGAACTGGCTGGTGCGCTGCAAGAGGTTGGTATAGAAACAGATCTGTCATCACCGGAAAAGGCAAAATACTTACTCAATGACTCTATCCGGCGAGCGGAAAGGAGAAGTGCAGAGCTAGCAGCAACCATTGGGCAATTTAAGAACAAGATCGAAAAATGCAATGTCCAGATCAATTACATGTCTGGAAGGAAAGGGGAGTTAGACAAGGGGCTAAAAGACCTTTTGAAGGCAAAGGATAAGTGGCAGCAGGATATGAACCAACTGCAGGAACGGCTAGCTCTGGCAGGTTTAGAATGGCTTTTTCCTCCCGAGGATTTTGCTAATCTGCAAGGAGAACTGGAGGCCCGCAGGCAGCAGAGCCAAAAATGTTTGGTGGACTTAGAATTGCAGATGAACCGCCTTCAAGAGAGGAAGAGCCTTCTTGGCGGAGAGAGGGGGGCTGTCCCCAACAATGATATTCTCCTGCTCCAGGAGGCACTGAGCCAACAGGGTGTGGATACCATTACCGGAGCATTGTTTTTACGAAACCAGCCTAGCAGTGAAGAACGGAAACAACTGGTCAAGCGTTACCCCTGGCTACCCTATGCCCTGATCGCCGAAAAGGAGCTACTGCAGCGCATTATGAGGCGCTCACCGGAATTAAGGATTGATTTGAGTGCAGCTGTTCCTGTGGCAGCCCGCAGCAGTATTGAGCTGTCACCTGATGAGCAGGCGAATGATGCTCTCCTGTGTTTTTTCAGCAACCAGGGAATGGAGCCATTTATTTTACCTGAAAGACTTAACAATATTCTACTTCAGCTGGATGAAGAACTGGAAAAACTTAAAGAGAGGCGAAAGGAGGAAAAGGGTAGGAACGAGCAGATTAGGAGTGCCTCCACTGTGTTGGCCAATCTCCTGACCAATTATGAATACCATACTGCTGAGGAGTGGGAACAAAGTTTCAAAGATGCGGAAAACGCTATTCAGAGTGTTTGTGATGACCTGGAGACTGCAAAGGAACAAGTACAGCGTATCGAGGAGCAGTTGGAGAACGCAAGTAGCGAAAAAGATAGGGTAAACCAGCACCTGACTAAGCTTCACAGTTTTAAGAAACCCCTTGAGAACTACCATTTGCAGTTCCAAGAGGAGGAGGCCCGAAAGGCCGAACTGGTGAAACTTCAGCAGGTACTGACTGCAATAGAAGCGGAGCTTGAGTTTTGTAAAACCAGGAAAGGGGAGTTGGACAGAGAGATTAAGGATTTGGAAGTTCAGTTAAACGCAATAAATGATAAGTTGAACAGGCTGGAAAAAGACAATAAGGAATTCTACCCCTCCACCTGGGACCACCCAGAAGAGCTGATTCCCCAGAAGGTGTCTTGGGATGATTACAGGGAAAAGGCAGACAACCTAAGGGCGAAAAAAGAATCTCTGAGGCGGGAGGTTGCCAGCCTTGAAGATGTGGAAAAGCGTATTGCAGGATACAAGAATGACCTGGAAAAACTGGAGGAAGATATTCAGGAGATAGGGCTTGATTTTGTAGAAGTGAAAAATTCCTACCGCCCGGTAAGCAAGCAGGAACTGGATGCTTACCGCCGTGAGGTGGAGGCTCGTAAAGATGGTTTTCGGAAGGCTGACAATGCTTTTCGGGAGGCAGAAAAGCTTGTAGAAAAGGAAAAAGGTGCTTGGGAAACCGAATGCAGCAATATTCCAGAAAGACATCCTTATGAAAAGCCTGCGGACCTGCGGGATACGGACCTGGATAGCTACAGCAAGAAGTTGAATTCAGAAAAAGAAGAAGTCAGCAGGATTATTGCAAAACTAGGTGACAAACTGAGCTTACTGGAGCGGCTGCAGCAGGAGTACCGTATTCAGGTTGAGGACTTAACAGCAGAGGGTATTGAGCAAACAGATGACCCCGGCTGGGAGATAGAGAGAGAATCAAAGGAGTTAATGTATGATGCAGAGGCACCCCGCCGTGTAGTCAAGAAGGAAAGAGAGACAGTTAATAATGCATTACAAAAATTAGCTGAAAGCCGTGACAAATGGCACCAGGTGGTGGATTCCTGCCGGCAGGAGTTAGAGGTGCTCAACAACCTGGACATCAGACATCTTTTTAAACAGCTTAAAAATAGAACGGCAGTGGAGGGCTGGGAAAAAGATGCCCTTTCAGTACAAGAAAGCCTCTGCCATGTGGAACGGGTGATCTCCAAAGCCCAGGAAGAACTGGAGCGGCGACTGAAGGATCTGGATAGGATAAAAGAGGAAATAGTGGAACGAGCTTTCCGTCATGTAGAGAATATCCTGGAAGAACTGAAAGCACTGCAGAGGATGTCTCGGGTGGAACTGAGGGGCAGCAATATTCCGCTGATGGAGATCGATTTCCGCCGCCCCAGTCCTGATGAAGGAAAGGGATCGGTGCGCAGCTATCTAGCGGATGTAATCGCCAGTGTTGTTCGGTGTAGACAGGAGGGTGAAAGCGAAGACAAACTGCAGCAATATCTGGAGGAGTCGGTGCGTTCCGCAGCTCTGCTTGAACAGCTGGTGCCTCTTGATGGGATTAAAATTACTGTGCTCAAACCTCGCTCAGATGATCAACCCTACCAGAGTTCAGATTATGACCGCTGGGATAATATAACAACCTGGTCTGGGGCGCAAAGGTATATCGGTCGTTTTGCTGTTTTTATAGCATTAATGGTTTTCTTGCGCGATAAGAGAAAAAAGGAGCAGCGAGAGAAACTTACCAGTGTGATCATTGCCGATAACCCCTTCGGAGAGGCCTCCAGCGGGCATATCCTGGAGATTTTAAGAGCGCTGACACAGCAGGCAGGAGTGCAGCTCTTCTGTGTTACAGCACACCGCCAAACAGGCATCATGAAAGAATTTCCGGTGATCTACAGCCTGGTGTCCAGACCAACCATCAGCGGGCAGCAGCGCATGATCATCGATCCCGAAAAAATACCCGCACCAGGAGCCATAGAAGCCGCCCGTGGCTTGATCAACGATGCCGACAAGCTATCCTGGAAAATGGATATCGATGGACAGTTGAAGTTATTTTAGACCAACGGTGCCAGGCTTGCCTTTTTGCTTTACTTAAATCAGCAAGCTATCCGCGATCAGTGGGCAGGTTGACCGCGCGATCAGGGGGACAGGTTGGGTGATCGGACCCGATCACCGGGACTGTCCCCGCGCGCGACGCCGGCGATCAGAGGGAACAGGTTGCCACCCGACTAAATCAGATCAACTACGATGACAGGACCCCCGTCCCCCTGTCACAAAAAGAACGTCCCTTTGCTTCCTGTGACAGTAACCCCGTCCCCCTGTCACACGTCTTCAAATCTC
>LSQX01342861.1_pt1 | contig 19619 bp, 11 predicted proteins | sample 654561 | NCBI WGS metagenome assembly LSQX01 (sample SAMN04489861, study PRJNA283612) | anaerobic digester metagenome | isolation source: 4 biogas reactors fed with cattle manure at either 37C or 55C with and... | place: Denmark: Kongens Lyngby | collected 2014
ATGATGTGCTCGATGTTCGCCTGCATCGCGCCCTCGTCGGGGTCGCTCGCGCGAATGTGAATCGGCGTGCGCATGAATCGGCGCGCCAGCGCAACGATGGTGCCGGGCATGGTCGCCGAGAACAACATCGTGTGGCGGGTGTCGGGCGTCTGCGCGAACAACTTCTCAATGTCAGCGAGAAAGCCGAGGTCGAGCATCTTGTCGGCCTCGTCCAGCACCATTTCGCGCACGTTCTTGAGGTCGAGCAGGCGCTGCCCGGCGAGGTCGAGCAGACGACCCGGGGTGCCGACAACGACCTGCGCACCGGCCTTTAACTGTTCGATCTGCCCCTCGTAGGCCTTGCCGCCATAGATCGGCACGACCTGCACGCCGCGATTCTTTGACGCCAGCTCGAGGTCTTCGAACACCTGCACGGCGAGCTCACGGGTTGGCACGACCACGAGCGCCTGCACGCCGTGCTCTGGGGTGGCGCCGACGCGCTGCAAAAGCGGCAGGCCAAAGCCGAAGGTTTTGCCGGTGCCGGTCTTGGCCTGGCCGATGATGTCCTGGCCCTGAAGCGCCAGCGGAATAGTCTGCTCTTGAATGGGGAACGCATCGATGATGCCTTCGCCTGCGAGCGCATCAACCATGTCTTGGTCGACGCCGAGTTCGGTGAACGTGGTCACGTGTAATCCTGTCGTGAATAGTGTCGCTACGCGCTGATCCACACAGGCGTAGCGCGTCGGCGCTCCGTGGCGGCGACGCAAACTGCAAAATGGTGCAGCCGCAGAAAATTGGCTACGCCCTCCAGTCTATGCGGTGTGTGGTGAGCATCGCCGGTACACTAGCGACGTGTTCGAGTGGATGAAATCGCTGCGCGATGGCTGGCGAAAAGACAAGGCGCCTGCCCGCAAGCTATCCTCGCGCACAGAAACTGACGAGGCGGTGCGTCTCGAGCTGAGCGAGTTTGCGCCCGGCATCATGCCGTTTCTTGGCCTCACCACCTACCTGCAGCTCGAACTGTATGAGGCCGCAGCGCGCGCGGTTGCTGGGGCCCCGAACCTCAAATCAAAAGAGGTGCTCGCAGGATCGGCTGGCATCACGCTGACCAAACACCAGAAACTGAGCGCGGAGTTGCGCAAGCGTGGCCGCGAGCCGCACCTCGTTATGATGCCCTACACGCCGGTGATTGACGAGTTTCTTGAACGCATCGACACGGCAGACTGGCACCAGTATGTGCTGAGCATCTATCTCGTGGGCGGGCTCTTTGATGACTTCTTCGCCGAGCTGGCCCGCGGCCTCGACGATGGGTTTCGCGGCGAAGCGATTCAGATCTTGCGTGATGACTCGGGTCGCAAAGAGCTGCAAGAACTGCTGGCGGCAGAGATTGCCGTTGATCCGCCCCTCGCAAATCGCCTCGCCCTGTGGGGTCGCCGCCTCGTCGGAGACACGCTGCTCGTGTCGCGCGAGGTGCTCGCGCTCAGCGAGGGACGAACGTTTGTGGCGAGCCATGTCGAGCCGATTTTCACCGAGCTGATCGCCGATCACACCCGTCGCATGGACGGCCTCGGTCTCACCGCTTGAATGCGGCGCAGACATGAGCGCGATGCCAGCCTCGCTGCCACTGCTGCAGTGCCGGTACTTCGACGCGGGGGAGTGTCGATCGTGCTCCCTGATCGAGACCCCATACGCTGAGCAGCTGCGAGAGAAGGCCGAGCGCTGCGCATCGCTCCTGCCGCAGGTTGCCGAGCAGGCGTGGATCACCCCGTTCACGGCAGGCGATCGGGGCTTTCGCAACCGGGTGAAGCTCGTGGTGGGCGGGGAACCCGGTCGTGTGACCCTTGGCATTCTCGGCCCAGACGGGCGCGGGGTCGACCTGCGCGAGTGCGCGATCCAGGCGCCAGAGATCGCCCGGGTTATTCCGCGCATCGCCGAGTTTCTCGAATCGACGAAGCTCGCACCCTATGACGTGCCCGCGCGCCGCGGCGAATTGAAGTTCGCGCATATGACGCTCGCGCCCTCAGGCGAGCTGATGGTGCGGTTCGTGGTGCGCAGCGAGCGCGCGCGCGAGGTGCTGCGATCGAGGCTCTCACTGCTCAGGTCGCTGGTGCCGCTGGCCGCGGTGATCTCGGTCAACCTGCTGCCCGAGCACAAGGCGGTGCTCGAGGGCGACGATGAAGAGCTGCTGTGGGGGTCGACCCTCGCCATGCAACTCGGCTTCGATGACGCGCCGCTCACTTTGCACCTGCAGCCGCAGAGTTTCTTTCAGACCAACACCGAGGTCGCGAGGGCGCTGTACGCTCAAGCTGCAGCGTGGGTGACTGCGGTGCAGCCAGCGTCGATCTGGGATCTCTATTGCGGGGTCGGCGGCTTTGCGCTGCACTGCGCCGCGGCGCTCCGAGCCGCGGGCGGCGAGAGTGACGCAGCGTGCACCGTCGTCGGGGTTGAGCTCAGCGAGGCGGCGATAGAGTCTGCGAAGCGATCCTCGAGCGAAGCTGGCCTCGGCTCGAGGTTCGTGGCTGCTGACGCCACCGAGTTTGCGCTGGCCGCAGCGACTGACGCGTTGCCCGAACTGCTCGTGGTGAACCCGCCGCGGCGGGGCATCGGAGACACCCTCGCCACCTGGATCGAGGGCAGCGGCATCGAAACCGTGATCTATTCGAGTTGCAACCCCGTCAGCCTCGCCAAGGATCTCGCGGCAATGCCATCGTATGCGGTGCGCGAGGCGCGCCTGTTCGACATGTTTCCGCACACCGCGCACCTCGAGGTTGCGGTGTTGCTGAGTCGCGAGAGCTCGGCCTCGGCGTAGCCCCGGCGTGAGGCGTTAGCTGACGAAACCGACGCGGCGACCCGCCTCGGCGCCGATCTCGATGTAGGCGATTGAGTCGGTGTCGATGAGAAACTGGCGACCTTTGGTGTCGGTCAGAGTGAGCAGCTCGGCATCGTTTGCGACGGCCTTCTCAACGAGCGCGCGCACATCTGCCGGGCTCGTATCAACCTCGAACGAGAGCTCTCGGGGCGAATGCTTGATGCCGATGCGAACTTCCACGGTTCCTCCTGAGGTGCGCGCACGAGGCGCGGGCGTCGAATGCTGACACCTGCGAGTCTAGAACGAGAGGCTGCGGTGTCGCGCAGATCGCCCGACGGTTTCGCCCACAGCGCAGCATTTGGGGCGTCGCGGTGCGCCTGGTGCGCTGGGATGTTCGAGAATGTCGTCGGTGCGCCCTACGCTGAAGCTGTGCTTGAATGTGATCCCTCGCAACACCGCGTGCTCAGCCTTGACCCTCGTCAGCATGCGCGCGTGCTTGGCGCGCCCGGCAGTGGCAAGACCACGCTGATCGGTGAGCTCTGGGCGACACTCACGGCAGACGGCTGGTCAGACGAGCAGCTGCTCGTGCTCGCACCCAACCGCCACGTTGCGAGTGCGCTGCGCCGGCAGCTTGAGCGACGCCTCGACCGCGCCATCGGCGGCACCCCGGTGCGCACCGCGGCTTCGTTCGCCTTCGCCGTGTTGCAGCGACACGCGGCCCTCAGCGGGCGTGATGCTCCGCGCCTGCTCACCGGCACCGCGCAAGATGAGGCGGTTGAAGCGGTCATCACCGAGCTGGTGTCGGGTGAGTTCGCCCCGCAGCATGCGCTGCCGTTTCAACCCGATGTGTTGCTCGGGAGTGCCTTTCGCGGCGAACTGCGTGAGCTTGGCCGGGTGCTTGACGACGCAGACCTTTCGGTGAGCGAGGCGCTGGCGCAGCTCTCGACGGCGCCGGTCGGTGACGGCACTGTCGGGGGGCAGGCTGCAGGTGACCTGACACCAGACCTGCGTGAGCGGTGGCTCGGCGCTGCCGAACTGCTTGACCGAGCGCGCGTGAAGACGGATCGCGAGCGACCGGGTGAACTCAGCTCGAGCGCGATGCTGCGAGCAGCGCGTCGAGTGCTGAGAGACGATCGCGAGATCAGCGTGCCAGCGCTGGTGCTGGTCGATGATGCGGGCGAGTTGGGTGAGGGTGGTCTCGCGCTGCTTGCGGCGCTTGCCGAGCGAGGCACGACGGTGTGGGTGTTTGGTGACCCCGACATCGCGACGAGCGCGTTTCAGGGTGAACGCACCCGGGTGCTCGGTGATCTCGTCGGTGAGTTGCGACGTCGCGGTGCCCCAGAACTGATTCGCGGCGAAGACCAACTGGTGGTGCTCGAACACGTCTATCGACACGGGCCGAAAATTCGGCAGTTCGTGCAGCAGCTGAGCGGCAGAGTGGGGGCCGCGGGAGCCGGGCAACAGCGTCGCGCGACCGCAGCGATCAGTGATGCTGTCGGTGACGTGAGCGTTGCCACCGTCCGCACCTCCTCAGAACAACTCGGTGCGATCGCTCACCAACTGCGCGCGCGCCACCTCGGGCTTGGCGGCTCTCCAAAACTGCCGTGGTCGCAGATGGCGGTGCTGTGCCGCACCCGCGGCGAAGTGAAGCGCGTCGCGCGGGCGCTCGCCGGGCTGCAGGTGCCGAGCGAAACAGCCGCTGGGGGGCTGGTGCTGCGCGAGCACGACCTGGTGCGCGATCTCGTGCGGGTGCTACAGCATGCCCTCGACCTCGCGCCGCTCGATGCGCGAGAGGTGATGCGGCTGCTGGGCGGCCCCCTCGGAGGGCTTGACCCGATTGCGCTCAGGCGGCTGCGTGCGGCGCTTCGTCTTCACTCCGTGAACGAGGGTCAGACTCCTGGCGGGGGTGCCGCTGCGCTTGATGCGTTGGTGCTCGAAGGGTTCGAGTTTCCCGGTGAGCGACCCATCGTCGACATGCGTGCCGCGCGCCAGCTGCGCACACTCGGTGTGATCGCGGCAGAGGCGCAACGGGTGCATGCCGCGGGGGGCACACCGCGCGAGGTGCTGTGGCAGATCTGGCAGGGTAGTGGGCTGGCGCCCGTGCTGCAAGAGCAGGCGCTGGGCGCAAAGGGGGCCCGTGCCGACGACGCACACCGCGCCCTCGACGGGGTGCTCGGGCTCTTTTTCGCGCTCCAGCGCCACGAAGAACACGACAGCGACCAACCCATCGATGCCCTGCTGACCGAGCTCATGACGAGCACGGTGCCAGAAGATTCGCTCGCAGCGCGAGGGGCCCGTGAGGTGGTCACGGTCACGACCCCTCAGGGAGCGATCGGGCAGCAGTTTGAGTTCGTGTGCGTGCTCGGCCCACAAGACGGTGAGTGGCCGAACCTGCGAGCGCGTGGCTCATTGCTCGGCGTGACCGCTCTGGAACGAGTGCTGCGCGACGGAGCCGCGACGCTACCGACACGACACGACACGCTGCACGACGAGCTGCGGCTGTTGGTGCACGCGATCGCCAGGGCACGCACCGAAGTGCTGGTGATTGCGGTAAAGAACGAAGACCTGCATCCGAGCGTGTTTTTTGCGCTCGGCCGCGACCACCTCATCTCACACGAGCTCCCGAGTTCGCGACTCACCCTGAGGGGCGCGGTTGCCGAGATGCGCAGGCGCCTCGTGCAGCACCCGGGCGATGAGGCAGCGCGCGAAGCGCTTGTACAGCTTGCGCGAGCAGGGGTGCCTGGCGCCCACCCAGACGATTGGTACGGTGTGCGACCGCCCAGCACCGCGAGACCGCTCGCCGATATCGATGCTGGCGAGACGGTGCGGGTGAGCCCATCGCAGCTGCAGCGAGCCGAGACCTGCCCGCTCGATTGGTTTGTGTCGAGCATCTCTGGGTTCACCGCTGACTACCGCGCAAACGTCGGCACCCTGTTGCACCGGGCGCTCGAGACCGCAGGCCCAGACGCGACCGCCGAATCGATTCGCGATGAGGTGTTCGCCCACTGGGATGAGCTGCGGTTTGATGCCGAGTGGCAGTCCCGGCGTGCGCACGGTGACACGGAGCATATGGCCAGTGCGGTCGCACGATATCTTGCCGACTTCACCGCATCGGGGCACACACTGCTTGCGCGTGAGGCAACGTTCGAAGTGCCACTCGAGTTCGCTCGACTGCGCGGCAACGCCGACCGCATCGAAGCGGTGAGGCGAGACGACGGCAGCGTGCGCGTCACCGTGGTTGACCTGAAGACCGGTCGCACGAGGCCAAGTGCAGCCGAAGTCGAAGACCACGCGCAACTGCAGGCCTACCAGTTGGGTGCCGAACAGGGCGCATTCGTCGATTCGGACGGTCATCCGATCCACGAATCAGCCGAGACCGATGCGAAGCTCGTCTATGTGCACGCAGACACCCTCAGAAAGCCCGAACTCGACTCCGGCACACCCTACGCGGAGTTTGCGCAGCCCGGTCTCACCGAGCAGACTCGGGACAAGTTCATCTCCCGGGTGCTCGCTGCGGCCGCGGCCATGGCGGGTGCCTCATTTGAGGCGCAGGTTGAACACCACTGCAGCGACCCATTTGCGATCGGCGCGGCTTGCGCGCTGCACATTATTCCGGCGGTGAGCCACGCATGATCCCTGTCTTCAGCGCACTCGATATTGCGACCATTATCGCGGTCGAGACCGAAAAATTTGAGCCTCCCACTCCAGAGCAGGCCACGGTCATTGAGCAGCCACTCGGGGGCAGTGTGCTCGTGATCGCTGGCGCTGGCAGCGGCAAAACCGAGACCATGGCGAACCGCGTCGTGTGGCTCGTTGCGAACAGCCTCGCCCAACCAGAGGAGGTGCTCGGTCTCACCTTCACCCGCAAAGCCGCGGGCGAGCTTGGGGAGCGTGTCACCGAGCAACTGCAGCGCTTCTTGCGCTGTCTCGCGCTGCCACAGGTGCAAGACACTCTGGATAAGGCACAGCGCGCCCAAGCGGCCCTTCTCTCCGAACGCATGGCTGATGGGTTGCACACGCCAGACGTGAGCACCTACAACTCTTTCGCCTCGGCGGTCGTGACCGAGTTTGGCGCGTTCGCTGGTCTTGCCGCCGGCAGCGAAGTCATCGACGCGGCCACCGCATGGGGCATCGCCCGCGACATCGTGTGTGCCAGCGACGATGAGCGACTCGCCGACAGTCGCGCATCGCTTGGCACCCTCGTGAAACAGGTCATTACCCTCGACCACGCCATTGCCGACAATCTCACGAGCTTCGACGCGGTGCTCGAACAACTCGAGCGTGCGAGGCACATTGACACCCTTCCCTATAACGAGAAGAAGCCTGAGGGGCGCTATGTGCTCATCGATCAGGTACTGGCTGACCTGAACGCCACCGAAGTCGCGGTCGACCTCGCGCGAGCGTTCGCAGCCGAAAAGCGACGCCGTGGGGTGCTCGAATTTTCAGACCAGCTTGCGCTTGCGGTCGAAACGCTCCGTCGCTCGCCAGACGCGGTGCGCACCCTGCGACGACGCACGCCGGTCGTGCTGCTCGATGAGGTGCAAGACACCTCGGTCGGTCAAACCACGCTGCTCTCGACCCTCTTCGCCGGCAATTCGGTGATGGCTGTTGGCGACCCACACCAGTCGATTTACGGGTTTCGCGGTGCGTCTGCCAGCAACCTGCAGACGTTCCATCACGACTTCCGCGCGACTGATCAGCACGGGGGCTTGGCCAAATCGGGTCTCACCCTGCCGCTCTCGATCAGCTGGCGCAACCCAGCGTCGGTGCTGAAGGTCGCGAACGCGGTCAGCGCGCCGCTCTCTGCCGCGCTCGAAGGCTCAGGCTCAGGCCTCACGGTCGAGGAACTCACCTCGGGCGAGGAATACGTGCGCAAGCTGCTCGGCCCCGACGCGCCACCTCCTGCACCCGGGCCGCCCCAGGTTGAGTGCATCGCCACAGAAACGCTCGAGGCCGAGTTTGAGGCACTCGCGACGTGGATGCGCGATGCGCGCAACGAGCACCTGGCTCGCGAGAAGAAACCGGCGACAGCCGCGGTCGTATGCCGTGCACGCAAACACATGCCCGCGATCTCTGCGGCGCTGTGGCGCGCCGGAGTGCCGAACCAGATTGTCGGCATCGGTGGACTGCTCACCACCCCAGAAGTGACCGACCTGGTATCTGCGCTGCGGTGCCTCTGGCACGCTGACGCGAGCAACGAACTGTTGCGGCTGCTCTCAGGCCCCAGGTTTCGTGTGGGTGCCGCAGATCTTGCGGGCCTCTCATATGCGGCACGGTGGTTTTCGCAGCGAGATCACGCGAAGCAGCCCATCGACCGTGACCTGCTCACGACCGACGCCGGGTTGCAGGTCTCGGAGCAGCAGTTCACCCTACTTGACGCGCTCGATGAGATCGCCGGTCTTCGCTCACTGGAGCACCGCGCGCTCGAGCGTGTGTCTGAGCTGGGCCGTGATCGCCTGCGCGAGGCGGGGCAGCTGCTGCACCAGCTGCGTCGCGAGGTGGGGGGCGACATCCCCTCGCTGCTGCGCAGTGTCACCCAGGCGCTGCTGCTCGACATCGAGCTCGATGCGGCCGAACATACCGGGTATGACGGAGCCGCGGTCGCACGCGCAAATCTCGATGCCTTCACCGACCTCGTCCTCGGTTTTCTCGCGACCGATGAACAGGGCACCCTTGCGTCGGTGCTCGACTGGCTTGAACGCGCGACGGAAGACGATGAGCCCGCCGAGCATGTGCCCGAACCCGAGCCCTCGACGGTGCAACTCATCACCGTGCACGGCGCAAAGGGGCTGCAGTGGCACCTCGTTGCAGTGCCTCGTCTCGTCGAGGGGGAGTTTCCGGCATCAGCGCGCGAGGGCAAGGGTTGGCTGCGCCCCGGGCAGCTGCCAGACGCGCTTCGAGGTGATCGGGCGGCGAGACCGACGCTCGATTTCGAGGCAGCCGACACTCAGGCTGAGGTGCGGGAGGCGATCGCCGCGTACCAGACTGAACTGAAGGCGCAAGCTGCGAGCGAAGAACGTCGTCTCGCCTATGTGGCGTTCACCCGCACCAGGTCGCGCCTGCTGCTCACCGCCTCATTCTGGGGTGGGCAAAAGAGTGCCCGGCCACTTGCTCCCTACCTGCGTGAGATCGCGGCCGCGTCGTTGATCCCTGAGCTGCCGGTCGCAAGTGAATTCGACGCAGACCCAACTCCGGTGACGGGTCGCACCGAGACCTGGCCGCTTGATCCGCTCGGCAGCCGCGCTCAGGCGGTGCACACCGCAGCTGCGGTGCTTCGCGAGGCGCTCGACGCCAGCGAGACGCTCGACACCAGCGAGGCAAGTGAGAGCGCTCAGGCGGCTGCTGATGCTCTGGGAGACGTACCGGGTGGCGACCTCAGAGATGCGCTACGCGATCCGTCTCGCACGGAGCCAGGTTCGACGGTCGAACTCTTGTTGAAGGAGCGAGATGCAGACCGAGACCGCCCCGCCGCCGAAGCAACGAAGGCAGAACGAATCACCGCATCAACGTTCCACGAGTTCATTGAGAACCCGGCCGAAGCTGAGCGACGCAGGCTGCGACCCATGCCGGTGCGCCCCTATCGCCGCACCCGTGTCGGCAACCTGTTTCACGAGTGGGTCGAACGGCGCGCGGGCACTGCACTCGGCACGTCGCTGACGCTCGCCGGTGTCGATGAGGCGCTCGAAGCATCGCTCGAGCGATCGTTCGATGTCGCAGGTGAAGACGTGGCAGCCGCAAACGGTCTCGCCGAGGCGTTCAGTGAGTCAGAGCCCGTGCTGGCGGCCGACGAGCGCGAGCTGCACTCGCTCATCGAACAGTTCGAAGCCTCGCGGTTCGCGGGCCTGCAACCCATCGCGATCGAGCTTGAGATCACTCTGCCCTTCGCCGAGACGACACTCGTGTGCAAGCTTGACGCCGTCTATGAGGCGCAGCCAGACTCGACAGCTCAGGTTGAAATTGTCGACTGGAAATCGGGTGTGCCGCCTCGCACCGACGCCGAGCGACACTCACGATTCTTGCAACTCGACCTCTACCGTCACGCCTACGCGCAGTGGGCAGGCATCGATCCTGCGCTCATCGACGTCACCCTCTTCTATGTCGCTGATGGCACCGAACTGCGGGCAACTCACTCGCGCAGCATGAGCGAACTCGAGGTGCTGTGGCGGGCCTCTCGTCAGGCGGCGCTACCGGTCGGTGACTGAGGGTGGCAGATCAGACGGCGGTGTCACGAGGGAGTCGAAGTCTTCATCGGCGAGGAACACCCGATCGTCGTCCAGCGCGTCATACTCGGCCGTTTCAGAGCGAAGATCATCGATCTCTGCTGGTGTTGCGGCGAGCACCTGTTCGGCCTCGAGTGCAGACAGTGCCGCGCGGTGCGGCAGGGGAGTGCCCATGCTTTGGAGTCGATCAACCAGCTGATCGAGCATCGCCACAGCATCGTCAATAATCTCGGAATCGTGGCTGTCAACGCCGTGCAGCAACCACTTGGCGACCTCAAGCTCGTGGTAAAACCGAGCCCTCGCCGAGATTTCTTTCTGCCCCACGATGCCGCGCAGTGTCGCATACCGAATCAGCGCAACGTCGAAGGTCTCACTGTCACCGGCGACCAACCAGCTCATATCGCTCGCGGGGTCGCCAAGCGAAAGCTCGTTCCAGCCCAACACCCCGAGCACCGCGTCTTCACCGATGAGCAGCGCGTCAGGATCAAGTGAGCCGTGAATGACCGTGGGGGCAAAGCTCCAGAGCGAGTCGGCGCCCAGCACCTCGGCCCACCGCTGTCGCACCGTGGCAGGCAGTTTTCCGGTGTCGACGGCTCGCTGCACCGTGCGAGTCGCGCGAGCGCGCACTTCCTCGGCGGTGCGCACGGGCAGGCCCGCCTGCTGTACGATGCTCGTCGGCAACTCATGGATCGCAGCGAGGGCTTCGGCAAGCCGTTCAAGCAGCAGCGGATTCGACTCAAAATCGCTCGGGTGCGCGGGAGTGCCGGGAAGAAAGGTGCTCACCACCGCGCGCGAATCGCCCGCGCGGGTCATGCCGAGGGTCAGCGGCACAGCAAAGGGCAGCTGCGCTCGCGCCCCATCCTCGAGTGCCGCGAGACCCAAGAGCTCACCCGACTGACGCACCTCGGCGCCCGGTGATTGCGGCACGCGAATGATGACCTCGCCATCGTTCGTCGCAAGCACTGCCGACAGAAACTCACCCGAACTGCCGGAGGTGTGCGTTCTCGTACCAGTGATCTCAAGACCCGACACCGCGGAGGTGGCGAGGGCGGCTAGAGTGAATGGGGTGCTGACCATACCCTCAGCGTAAGCAGCGAGCGGGCGTAGATCGAGACGCCACGCGCAGTGAACACGATGCACACAGGCGCCCGAGATCGGAGAGCAGATGACGGATCGGTCCGTACCGCCCCTCGTGAGTGGACTGCTAAATCGAGACACTGACACCCGCATGAGTGAATCAGCGCTCGACGAAGCTTGGAACGACCCGTCATCGATGCTGCTGCGCGTGCGCCAGGGCACGGTGCCGGTGCGGGACCGTGGCGCTGGTCACAATGACGATGCTCAGGCTGCGCCGGTGCTGCTGGAGCTGATTCCCGCGACCGGTGAGCGAACCTCACGCCATCTTTTTTTGGGCAGAACGCATGACGCGGCCGTCTTTGGTGTTGAGTTGGGTGAAGACGAGCACACGCCCGAGCCAACTGGCGGGTGGCAATACCCCTTCGTGATCGGCGACAGCCTTGAGCGGCTGCACCGCGAGCTGCTCGCGGTTGCGTTTGCGCTCACGAACTGGCATCGTTCGGCGGGGTTTTCGCCTGCCGACGGTGAGGCCACCACACCGATTCAGGGGGGTTGGGCGCGCGTCGACGCGCACGGACGCGAACACTTTCCGCGCACTGATCCGGCGGTGATTGTGCTCGTCGAACACGAGGATCGGCTGCTGCTCGGCTCGAACGTGCTGTGGGAGTCGGGCCGATTCTCGCTGCTTGCCGGGTTTATTGAGGCGGGCGAGAGCGCCGAGCAGACCGTCGTGCGTGAGGTGTTCGAAGAGGCCGGGGTGCGGGTGCACGATGTGCGCTACGTCACCTCGCAGCCGTGGCCGTTTCCCCGGTCAATCATGCTCGGCTTTCGCGCGCGGCTCGCACCGGGCGCCGACCCCGATCACCTGGTGCCCGAGGCGGGCGAGATCTCTGAGCTGCGCTGGTTCACGAGGGATGAGTTGCGCAACCCGCCGCCGGGCCTGACCCTGCCGATGGAGCTGTCGATCGCGAGGTGGCTGATTGACGAGTGGGTCGCTGAGGGTGACCGTGGGCAATGACCTGCTTGATGGCCTCGACGCGCAACAGCGTGAGGTCGCTGAGTGCCTGCGCGGCCCGGTGGCAGTGCTCGCCGGAGCGGGAACGGGCAAAACTCGCACCCTGACCCACCGCATCGCGCACGGGGTTCGCGTCGGCGCCTACTCACCCGATCGCGTGCTCGCAGTGACCTTCACCCGCAAGGCCGCCGGTGAGTTACAAACGCGGCTGCGCGGGCTCGGTGCGCAGGGGGTGCGAGCTCAAACCTTTCACGGCGCGGCGCTCGCCCAGCTGAGCTATTTCTGGCCGCAGGTGATCGGCGGGTCTGCGCCGAAAGTCATTGGCGGCAAAGTGCCGGTGATCTCACAAGCGGTTGAGTCGCTCGGCATGCGGCTGCCCGGTGAAACGCTGCGTGACCTCGCCGCTGAGATCGAGTGGCGTAAGGTGTCGATGCTCGGCCTTGACAGCTACGCCGAACTCGTCACCGCTGAACACGAGGGGCGACCGGTGCCAACCGGGGTGACTCCTGAGCAACTGCTCGAGGTGCACGAACGCTACGATTCACTGCTCGCCGAGCGCAAGCAGATTGACTTCGAAGACGTGCTCATTCTCACCACCGGCATGCTCGAGACCGAGCCTCGGGTCACCGTGCAGGTGCGTGAGCGGTACCGGTTTTTCACCGTCGATGAGTTTCAGGACGTGTCGCCGCTCCAGCATGCGCTGATGCGGGTGTGGCTCGGAGATCGAGACGATCTCTGCGTCGTTGGTGATGCGAGCCAAACGATCTACAGCTTCGCTGGAGCTTCAAGCAGCTATCTATTGCGATTTGGCAACGAGTATCCGCACGCCCGCACCTTTCGCCTCGAACACAACTATCGTTCAGAGGAGCCCATCGTGCGCATCGCGAATCGTCTCATGGCTGATCAGCCTGGGGCGCTCACGCTGCGCGCCATGCGCCACGCGGCCGAGCCGCAGCAGGCTCCCGACGATGCATCGACAATGGCGTCAGCTTCGTCGGGGTATTCTGTGCAGTCCGCGCCACACCATGCGCAATCCGCGCCGCCCGCACCGCCAGTTCGGGTCGAGTGGTTTGCGAACGACCGTGACGAGGCGCTGGCGGTCGCAGAGTCGATTCGAGAGAGCATCATCGCGGGTGTGCCTGCCAGCGAGATTGCGGTGCTGTACCGCGCCAACGCGCAATCGGCGGTCATCGAAAGCGAGCTGCAGCGACTGGGCGTCTCAGCGCGTGTGCAGGGTGCACAGCGATTCTTTGACCGCGCCGATGTGCGACAGGCCGTCATGCTGATTCGCGGGCAGGCCAAAGCGTTCGACGCGCGACCGCTGGCCCACATCGTGGGCGACGTGCTGCGTGCGGTGGGGTTTACCGCGAGAGCGCCCGAGGGCGGCGCGGCTCGAGAGCGGTGGGATGCACTGAACGCGATCCTTGCGCTCGCCGAGAGTCAGCCCGCTGGCACCACGATGGAGGTGTTCAGCGAGGAGTTGCTGCAGCGCTCACGTGCCGGGCACGAGCCTACGGTCGACGCAGTGACCCTGAGCGCCATTCACTCAGCAAAGGGCCTCGAATGGGGGCTGGTGCACGTGATCGGCATGAGTGAGGGCCTGTTGCCGAGCGCCTATGCCGAAGATGATGTTGCGATCGACGAAGAGCGGCGCTTGGCATATGTTGCCTTCACCCGAGCGAAGGATGAACTGCGATTGTCAGGCAGCGCGGGCGTGGGGCGCACGGAGCGGCAACCATCGAGGTTCATTCATGAGGTCGGTCTGAGCTTCGGCGCCTGAGTGCGGTCGATCGGCGCTGTGGGTGAGGCTGGCGCTGTGGGCGAGGCTGACGCAGCCGCATCGCGGGTGCGCTGGCACTGACTCTGCCTGAGGTGAAATGGTCGGCCTGCCGTCCGTCACCTGAAAGCGCAGCCTCGTGCTGACGAGCACCGGCGACTCGGCGAGCGTGTGCCGATAGGCAAGTGCGGCGAACGCTGCGATGATCGCAGCGCACGACGAGGCATCGGTCGCTGGTCGCTCTCCGAGCAGCTGTGCGGCAAGTAGCCCTGCAAGCGGTTCGCGATCGTGACTGTGCAGCTCAACGCACGCAAGGCACGGTGACCCACCTGGCAGCACGAGGGGACCAAGCCAGACGCTCTGATCGGTGAGTCGAATGAGCAGGTGCGGAATATCGCTGCGGAGCAGGTCTTGCGACGGCTCGGCGGGGGAGAGAAAGTGGTCGACGAGCACCGCAAAGCGGGTGTTGGAGTCGACCGGCGCGAGCGTCGCCCCGGCCTGCTCGAGTGCGACTCGTGTGGCGTCGGCTGTGGGGCCGGTGCCGATCACCGCAACGCGTGCGGGCGATGCTGCGGTGTGGTCGGTGTGGGGCACTGCAGGGGAGCCGGGTGAGGGCCCCTGAGCATCGAGCGGCTGTCGCAGCAACACTGGCTCAAGCGTCTCCATGAGTGCTCGCCGCTCATGGCTGGTGATGCCCGCATCACGGGCGACGGTTGCGAGGTCGCTGGCTGTGACACCGGCGCGGAGCGCTGCGAGAAAGCGCTGTGTCGCTCGGGTCGGGCGAACGATGCGCACTTCGGCGCGCTCGAAGCCAAAGCGCAACACATGGGTCGACTCCCAACATGTGGGGATCGCAGGGTTGAGGGTGAGCGTATGGGGCTGTTGCATCGCCCCATTGTGCGTGAGACGGTCGTTTGATGCCCGAGTTATGCACAGGTCATGCGTCACGCCGCAGGCGCGGGTGCTGTGAACTACAAATCGCTGCCCGCGGCACTTTCGTCACCGGTGCTATCTCTCAGCAACTCGGCGAGCGCGCGATCAAACTCATCGGCAGGCGCATCTTCTGGCTGCTCGCCAGCCAGCCCGAGACGCTCGAGCAGGCGCGCGGGATGATCGAGTTCTTCAGCGCTGGGCAACAGATCTGGGTGGGCCCACAGTGCATCACGGCGTTCGACACCGCCGCGCTCAGCAACCAGCCGCCACATGGCCGCTGCCTCGCGCATGCGGCGCGGTCGCAGTTCAAGGCCAACGAGCGTGCTAAACGCGTGCTCAGCGGGCCCCCCAGCCGCTCGGCGACGGCGCACCATCTCGGCGATCGCGGTGTGACCGGGAATGCGAGAGACCGCGTCGTCGGTGACGACGTCGACCCAGCCCTCGATCAGCGCGAGCATCGTTTCGAGGCGCTCGTGCGCGGCATCTTGTTCGGGAGTGCGCGGCGGAATCAGGGCCCCGCTCGACACTAACTGCTGCATCGCCTCAGTGTCTGAGGGATCGAGGTCGCGGGCGAGCTCTTCGATCTGCATTGTGTTGATGTGCATACCCCGCGCGTAGTCGGTGATGGCCGAGATGAGATGCAGTCGCAGCCATCTGGTGTGCCGGAACAACCTCGCGTGGGCAAGCTCACGGGTCGCGAGAAACAGGTTCACCGCATCGGCGTCTTGTTCGAGCCCCTCGGCGAAGGTTGCAACACCGCTCGGAATCAACACCCCGCCCTCGCGGCCAGGCCCTTCGAACAGCGGAATGCCCACATCGCCACCCGCTACAACCTCGTTCGACAGTTTGCCGATGATCTGCCCGAGCTGCGTGGCAAACAGTGCCCCGGCAACGCTCTTCAGCATGGGAGCAAACCCGCCGACCGCACGCTGCATCTCTTCGGGGAGCTGCCCGCTCACTGCGTCGGTGAGGGCGCGCGCGATGGACTGCGCGACAGGTTCGGCAAGGCTGATCCAGGTATCAATGGTCTGCTGCACCCATTCGACGCGCGTCAGTGTGCGCGGGGCATCAGGGGTGGCGCCGAGCTCGGTCACCTCATCGAGCCAGAGCGAGGCGACGGAGAACGCGCGTTCAGCCGCGGCGGGGTCGCCCGTGTTTGAGCCCTGCGAGGCAACGTCGATCGCGGTGCGCCTGGCGACGGACCAGTCAATGTCACCGCTTGGGTTCTGCATCGCCTGCTGCAGCGTGGCAAACAGGCCCTGCAGCGCGGCGGCGTCACCAGGAAGGCCCGCGGCCTGCGCGAACATCGCAGGATCGAACTGCGCCCCAGCCGTGCCCGAACCACTCAGCATCTCATTCAACATACGCTGCAGATCGTTCAGCGACTCGTCGTCTGGCTGGCCTGCGAAATCATCTCGTTCGCTCATGACGTTCACGCTACGGCACCAGGGTATGAAACAGCAGAGAGTCGTGAAGGTTCGTCGCCGATCAGGTTGCGCTCACTGCGAACAGTGAGGGAGCAATTGCGGTTGACGGCCTCGATCACAGCGTTTTCCCGACACCGGTCGATAGGCTGAAAGCTACGCCAGAACCCGAACCCTATAGAGAGTTTCGACGTGACACATTCGACCAACGCCGCTCCTCCATCTGAACGTCGCAGAGTGTCGCCACTCGCCGTCACGGTGGTGCTGGTGGTCCTGCTTATTCTCGGCTTCCTTGCAGCAGCCTCGGTGATCACCGAGGTGCTGTGGTACGACCAACTCGGGTTCTTGCCGGTGCTCGTCACCCAGTGGGTCGCAGCCGGTGTCATGTTCCTCATCGGGTTTTTCGCGATGGCGATCCCGGTGTTCTTGGCCATTGATATTGCCTACCGAACGAGGCCGGTCTATGCGCGGCTGACGGCACAGCTCGACCGCTACCAAGAGATGGTCGAGCCGTTGAGGCGCGTGATCAAGTGGGTGCTGCCCGCGGTCTTTGGTGTCTTCGCCGGCTTCGCGGCGGCTGCGACGTGGCAGCGCACCCTGCTGTGGCTGAACTCTGAGCCGACCGGTGAAACCGACGCCGAGTTCGGGCTTGACATCTCGTTCTACCTTTTCGATCTGCCGTTCTGGCAGGGGGTGCTGGGCTTCGCCTCAGCGGTCGTGCTCATCGCGCTGCTGCTCGGTGCGGCGACCAGCTACCTGTACGGCGGCATCGCCTTTGCGGGCCGAGACGTTCGCATCTCGAAGTCGACCCGCATCCAGGCCGCCATCATGGCGTTTCTCTACCTGCTGCTGCAGGGGGTCAGCCTGTGGTTCGACCGCTACGCTGCGCTCACCGATAACTCGGGCCTCTACACGGGCGCAACCTTCACCGGGGTGAACGCTGTGATTCCCGGCAAGCAGATTCTTGCGGGCAGCGCGGTGCTCGTTGCCGTGCTGTTTCTGGTCACTGCTTTCACCGGCAAGTGGCGCATTCCCGTGATCGGCACCGCGCTGCTGCTGGTCTCGGCGCTGGTGGTCGGTGTGGGTTACCCGTGGGCGATTCAAGAGTTCCGCGTGAAGCCGGATGAGAAGAGCCTCGAAGACGACTACCTGGCGCGCAATATTTCAGCGACGCGTGCCGCCTACGGCATCGACGATGTGCAGATCGAGCGCTATGACGCGGTCACTGACGCCGAGCCCGGCCAGCTGCGCGGCGACGTCGAGACCACCGCGAACATTCGCATCATCGATCCCGAGGTCGTATCCGCAACCTTCGCTCAGCTCGAGCAGAGCCGCCAGTACTACCAGTTCCCTGACACCCTGAGCGTCGACCGCTACGAGATCGACGGCAAGATTGAAGACACCGTGTCGGCGGTGCGTGACATCGATATCTCGGGCCAGTCGGGTTGGTACAACCAGACGCTCGTCTACACCCACGGCTATGGGCTTGTGGCGGCATATGGCAACCAACGTTCGGCCAGCGGTGAGCCGGTGTTCCTCGAAAGTGGCATCCCGACCAGCGGCAAACTCGGCACGTTCGAGCCGCGCGTCTACTTTGGTCAGTCATCGCCCCCATACTCCATCGTTGGTGGCGAGCGTGACCGGCCCATCGAACTCGACTACCCGGCTGATGACGAAGCCGCCGGTGGTTCGCAGACGATCGACGACACCGCAATTGATGCGGCGGCCACTGAAGAAGCCGCGACCGAAGAGGGCGCTGCTGATGGCGACGCTACGCTAACGGATGAGACCGCTGCTGAAGCAGAGGCCGCCGACGAGGTTGCCGCTGCCGAAGACGAAGAGCTCGTCGAAGAGGCCGACGGTGCGCGCCAAAACCTCACCACGTTCTCGGGCGAGGGTGGTCCGGTGCTCAGCAACTTGGCGGTCAAGCTGCTCTACGCGCTGAAGTTCCAGGCGATGGAGATCGTGCTTTCTGATGCGGTGGTCGATGGATCACAGATTCTCTACGACCGTGATCCGGTGGAGCGCGTGCAGAAGGTTGCGCCCTACCTGACCATTGATTCGTCACCCTACGCTTCGGTCGTTGACGAAGAACTCGTGTGGATCATTGACGGGTACACCACGTCGGCTCAGTACCCCTACTCAGAGCTGCGGGACTACAACTCGCTCATTGTTGATGCAGATAACCCCCGCACGAGCGTGCTCTCGCAGCCGGTCAATTACATTCGCAACGCGGTGAAGGCGACGGTCAATGCCTACGACGGAAGCGTGAAGCTCTATGCGTGGGACACGGAAGATCCGCTGCTGCAGTCGTGGAGCAAGATTTTCCCCGACACTCTGCTTCCTATTGATGAGATGAGCGGCGACCTGCTCAGCCACGTGCGCTACCCGAACGACCTGTTCAAGGTGCAGCGAGAGATGCTCTCGACCTACCACGTGACCAACGCCGGTGCGTTCTACTCAGAAGAAGACGCGTGGCGCACCCCTGATGATCCGGTATCAACCGTGGCCGCCGGCGGTGGCACCGACGCGCTTCGTCAACCGGCCTACTACCTGACCCTTGCCGCAGGAAAGACCGCAGACCCGAACTTCTCGATCTACTCAACCTACATTCCCGCAGCGACGGGTGCCGACGCGAGAAACATTCTCACTGGCTACCTCGCCGCGAACTCGAATGCGGGCAACGTTGATGGTGCGGTATCCGAGGACTATGGCACGCTGAAGCTGTTGACCCTGCCGAAGGGCAACACGGTGCCGGGCCCGGGTCAGGTACAGAACAGCTTCACCACTGACTCGAACGTGACCAGTCTGCTGAACATTCTGCGTCAGGGTGAGAGTGACGTGATCAGCGGCAACCTGCTCACGCTGCCAGTCGGTGGTGGTCTGCTCTACGTGCAGCCCGTCTATGTGCAGGCGTCGTCTGGCACGAGCTTCCCGATTCTGCAAAAGGTGCTGGTCTCGTTCGGTGATCAGATCGCCTTCGAAGACACCCTCGCCATGGCGCTCGACTCGATCTTCGGCGGCAACTCCGGTGCGTCAACCGGTGACGAAGATTTGCCCATCGATGGTGAAGAAGGTGACGAGGGCGCCTCGGTCGAGCCGGGTGATGCGGACTCGGCGGATAGTGGCCAGACCGCTGCGCCTTCGCTTGAGAAGGCCCTGCGCGATATGCAGCAGGCGATCACCGATCGTGACGCGGCAATGACGGCGGGTGACTGGGCGGCCTACGGTGAGGCAGACGAGCGCCTGCGCGACGCGCTGAGTCGCGCACTGCAGGCGCAGTAAGCGACGTGAATCGGGGCACCGCGAGGTGCCCCGATTTGTTCGCCAGACGTTGCCGTGCTAAAGTAAATACTTGTGCCGCGGGGTGGAGCAGTTCGGTAGC
>LSQX01035645.1_pt2 | contig 19608 bp, 19 predicted proteins | sample 654561 | NCBI WGS metagenome assembly LSQX01 (sample SAMN04489861, study PRJNA283612) | anaerobic digester metagenome | isolation source: 4 biogas reactors fed with cattle manure at either 37C or 55C with and... | place: Denmark: Kongens Lyngby | collected 2014
TATTTCAACCTGTCCGGCCGCCAGGACCGCGACGCCGCGCTCCGGATCGGGCTTTCGTTTGTGGACGTGAAACTGCGCAAGAACGACGTCGAGGGCGGAATCCGGGTCGCCGGCAATCCGTTTGGGCAGGGAGACGCGCTGGTGATCCGCTCCGAAACGGAGAACCAGGCGTTTGACACCTGGATCTATTGCCTGGACGGAGGGCTGTATGAGCTGTTCGCCCGTGCAGACGCGCAGCCGCTTCACGCGACCGCGAGCCGGATTGCCGCGGTCGATCACATGGAAATCGAAACGCAGACCGCAAACGTTCTTGCGATTGAGCTCACCCGACTGGGAGACGAGGCGGCATCCGGTGAGGATACGGTCTTGTCCGGGGTGTTTTATCTGAAAACGGGGGTGACCTGACGATGCGCCGCGCACAAGCGCACTCCAGTACCCGACGGGACGCGGGATTCCTCCGCAGCCACCGGGGTTTCACTTTGGCGGAAATCGTCGCCTCCATCGCGCTCATCGCGGTGGTCGGTGTCTTTCTGGTTCAGATGTTCGCGGTCTCGGACGGGCTGGCCGGCAAAGCGCGCACCCTGGACTGTGCGGTTTCTTTTTGTGCCGCGGTCGCGGATCGCTGGAAAAGCGGAGACCATCCCGACTCGCTCTCCGGGATCCCCGAACTGGGTGGGATGCTGGTCGCGGACGGCACCCAACAGGGTTACATAGGCGTGGACGATGAGATGCAGCCATGCGACCCATCCGTCGCGAGCCATATCGTGGAACTGTCGCTGGCCGAAACCGACGGCGGTGTGTTCGATCTCAAGATCCGGGTCGTGGCCGCGAAAGACGGTTGGCAGCCCGATCGGTTCGGGCAAGATCCCGCGCTGCACGAGCTCCATGTGAGCCGGTATTTCGGATGACGGGAGGGAAGAAGATGCGCAATGTCACAAAATCCGGACAGCATCTTGCGCGCATGCGGTCACGCCGCGGCAGTGCGTCCGTCCTGATCGTCCTGATGGTAGTGCTCCTGGCCGTGTTCGGTGCGATGGCACTGACCGCGGCATCCGCCAATCTTCGACTGGCGCGCCGCCATGCGGACTGGTCCGCGGAGTATTACCGGTTTGACGCAAGCGCCGAACGTCTGCTGGCCGCGGCCGATAGAGAAGCGGGAGAAGAGGGAGCGGCCACTGCGCTCGCCGACCGGTTGACGAGTCTCCGCGTAGAGGGGATCGCCGACGTCGTCTGCCGAACCGAAGCTGGGCACCTGACACTGGAGGCAGTGGCGGGTGATCCGGAAGGAAGAGGCATCCAGGTGAAGCTGGAGTGGCCGGTCGGGGAAGATGGCCGTGTGGCGGAAGAGACCCCCCGTATCGTGCGGTGGAGCCAGTTCCAGAAACCGTTCGTGTACGGGACCGAGCCCGGCGGACTGTGGGATGGGAAGGACTGATTGATGTTGGATATCGTTGCAATTCTCAAAGAGGCGGTCAGGCGCAACGCGTCCGACGTGTTTATCACGGTCGGCGTTCCCCCGATGCTCAAAGTGGACGGTGTGCTGGTGCGCAGCGGCCTCGCGGATGAGAAACTCAGTCCGGCGGACACCCAGGCGGTGTCCGAGCGCCTGATGACGCGGTTGCGCGACATCCAGGCATATCAGGACAACGGGGAATGCGACTTTGCGATGTCGCTGCCCGAAATCGGCCGCTTTCGGGTCAACACGTTCACCCAGCGCGGCTCCTGTGCCATCTCGATCCGGCGGATCTATCTCGATCTGCCGGATCCCAAGGCGTTGCGCATTCCGTCCGTCGTGCTGGACCTGGCCCGGCTCAACCGCGGGCTGGTGCTGGTCACCGGCCCCACCGGCTGCGGCAAGACCACGACGCTGGCGGCGATCATTGACAAAATCAACCGGGAGCGTGCCTGCCATGTGCTGACGCTCGAAGATCCGATCGAATACCTCCACCGGCACAACACCAGCATCATCAACCAGCGGGAGATCGGATCCGACACCTTGTCCTATGCCGCCGGTCTGCGTGCGGCCATGCGGGAGTCCCCCGATGTCATCCTGATCGGGGAAATGCGCGACCTCGAAACCATCTCGATCGCGCTGACCGCGGCCGAAACCGGCCATCTGGTGCTGTCGACGCTGCATACGGTCGGCGCTGCCAAGACGATCGACCGGATCGTGGACATCTTCCCGCCAAACCAGCAGCAGCAGATCAAGGTGCAGTTGTCCACGGTATTGCAGGCGGTCGTATCCCAGCAGTTGATTCCCTCGGAGCGACACGGGCAGGTGCCGGCGTTTGAGATTATGCGTGCGAACGGAGCGATCCGGAACATGATCCGCGAGGGCAAAACACCCCAGATTGAAGGTGTTATGCAGATGGCCGGCGACCAGGGAATGTCGACCATGGACCTTTCTTTGGCTGCGCTCTTCAAGTCAGGTGACATCAGCCGTTCCGACGCGACGCACTATGCCGCCAACTCGGAGGGCATCCAGCGTTATCTGGGATAATTTCCGCCCTTTCGGGTTCGTTTTTTGCAGGCATGCGTCGACAGAAGTCGAAAGGACGTGTGTTTCTGAACGATATGCGAATTGACGAGGCGGTCAAAACACAGCACAATAGACCGTACTTCCAGGCAGTAAAGGTAGCGAGGCAGAGGAAGGATCCGGCATGAACAACATTGAAAAGGTCCCGTCATCCGGGGGACCTGTCCATCTTCATACCGCGGGCGTGGTCGGACTCGGACTGATCGGAGGTTCGATCGCAAAAGCGCTCAAAAAACGGGCTGGACTGACCCGTGTGGTCGGGCTGGACCGAAAACCGGAGGTGCTCGCAGCTGCGATCGCGGACGGTGCGATCGATCAGGGGGCGCTTCTCCTGCCATTGGAACCGGGCGCTGCCAGCGACCCGTTTTCCGCGTTGACCGGATGCGACGTCGTTTTTTTATGCACTCCGGTCGATACGCTCCCTGCTCTGGCACAACGCGCCGCGGCCCACTGTGACGGCATCCTGACCGATGCCGGGAGTGTGAAACTGCCGGTGCTGCAGGCGTTGGGGCACCTGCCCCGATTCATCGGCGGTCACCCCATGGCGGGGTCGGAACGCACGGGATATCTGTGTTCTTCGGCGGATCTGCTGGAAGGCGCGGTATACGTGATCAGTGCACCGGAGCGGGACACCCCCGCATCATGTGCGCAGACCGAAAGAGACGCCGAATCTCTGGCCGAGCTGGTTCGAGACATGGGAGCACTCCCGATGCGCATGGAGGCCGGCGTCCACGACCACGCCGTCGCGGCCATCAGCCACCTCCCACATGCGGTGGCAGCCGCACTTTCGGTATTGGCGGCCGAGCAGGACGACCGCGTGCTGTCCCGTCTGGCGGCCGGAGGTTTCAAGGACATCACGCGCATCGCATCGGCCAGTCCTTCCCTCTGGACCGGCATTTGTCTGCAGTCCGCCCCCGCGCTGCTGCCGGTACTGGACGCCTTTTCCGATGTGCTGGACCGGTTCCGGGCTGCGATCGGGGACGGAGACGCCGAAACGCTGCGATCCCTGTTTGAGGCGGGTGCCGCTTATCGGTCGGGACTTCCGGCCTCGGGCCATGGCGCTCTGGAATCGTATGCCACTCTCAAAATCCAGATTCCGGACCAGCCCGGCGCGCTTGCCGGTGTCGCGTCCCTCCTCGGGGAGAGGGGGATCAGTATACGCAACATGGACATCACGAATGTACGCTCGTATGAAAGCGGGGTTCTGCGGATCCTGCTACACGACAGCCATCAACTGGAAGCCGCCGTATCGGCTTTGACGGAGGGCGGATATGTCTGCGAACGGTGAAAACGGAAACGGGCGGGTCCGCCGGTACGGACTGATCGGGCACCCGCTCGGCCACAGCCTGTCTCCTTTGATTCATGAGAGAATCATGGACGCGGCGGGGATCCGCGGAACCTACGAGCTGCTCGACGTGACGCCCGAAGCGCTGGATACACTGGTGCCGCGGCTGCTCGACAATCTGGACGGGTTCAATGTCACCATCCCGTTCAAAGAAAAAGTGATCCCCTATCTACAAGACCTCCATTCGTCCGCCGCGCGGTACGGGGCGGTCAATACCGTCAGCAGGAAAAAGGGTTACAACACCGACGGCACCGGCTTTTTGGCCTGCGGTGTCCCTTTGGCCGGCCGCCGGGTACTGCTGGTCGGTGCGGGCGGCGCGTCGCGCACCATGGGCTTCGAAGCCGCGTTGGCGGGTGCGGCGTCCATCCGCATCCTGTCGCCCGGGATCGAAAAGGCACGCCGTCTGGCGGCTGACATCTCCCGGGGAACCGGACTCGAAGACGTCTCGGTCATCGAAGGCGGGCTCACGCGGGCCGGGCATGCGGACACCCTGCTCAACGGTTCGCCGGCCGGCATGTGGCCGCATGTGCGCGGGGTTCCGGTCACCCGGGAAATTGCCGCCCGCACGTCTTTTGTATTTGACAGTGTCTACAATCCGCCGGCGACCCGGCTTTTGCTGTTCGCCCGGTCGGGCGGTGCCCGGGTGCAGAGCGGGCTCCGCATGTTGTTTGAGCAAGCGCTTGCAGCCCAGCGGATCTGGAATCCCGGACCGGCATGGGACGACCCGGAGGTGCGCGCGCGGTTGGCGGGGATTCCGGTCGGACTGTCCCGCGAGCTGCTTCGCCAGAACACGGTAAAATATCTGCTCACCGGCTTTATGGGCAGCGGCAAGAGTACGGTGGGACGCATCGCCGCCGAAAAGATCGGCATCCCCTTTGTCGACCTGGATGACCGGATCCGGTCGGCTGCGGGCAAGAGCATCCCTGATTTGTTCAGTCAGGACGGGGAGCCCGCGTTCCGCCGCATCGAGACCCGCGTATTGGAGGAAACGCTCCGTGAGCCGGGTTCCGCTCTGGTGGCCACCGGCGGGGGAACCTTGCTCCAGGATGCCTCCATGGCAACCGTGGAGGACGCGCCGGCGCTGGTCATCCTGTTGGACACGCGGCTGGAAAGCATCCTGCGGCGTGTGGGTCGCAAGACCGGCCGGCCTCTGCTGGACGGCGACGCACGCGACAAGGCGGATCTGCTGTACAGCCAGCGGATGCCCGAATATCTGGCCAGGGCCGACCTGGTCATCGACAACACCGGACCAAACGACGCCGTCGACACCGCGCGGGAATTGATTGCGGCACTGGGATGCGGCGAAGAAGGAGAACAGACATGATTCTGGTATTGAAGCGGGGAATCACCCGCGAAAAAGTCGAAGAGCTGCGCGCCTGGATCGAGGCGACCTACGGGGTTACGGCGGCGCCGATTTTCGGGAGCGACACGACCGTCGTCGGACTGATCGGCGACACGTCCGCGATTGAAATGCCCGCACTGGAGATGCAGGACGCCGTGGAACGGGTCATGAAAGTGTCGGAACCGTTCAAGCGTGCGAACCGCAAGTTCCACCCGGACGACAGCCTCGTGCGGATCGGTTCCCTGACAGCCGGTGGCCAACGTATTTGTGTCGCGGCCGGCCCCTGTTCGGTCGAAAGCGAAGAGCAAGTGTGCGGGATCGCGGAGGCGGTCGCGACAGCAGGTGCCGGCATGCTCCGCGGCGGTGCGTTCAAACCCCGCACCTCCCCCTATGCGTTCCAGGGTCTGCGCGCCGAGGGATTGATGTACATGAAAAAAGCAAAGGGAGCAACCGGTTTGCCGGTCGTTTCCGAAATCACCAACCCTTCCCAAATCGAGTTGTTCAACGAGTTTGTCGATGTCGTTCAGGTCGGCGCGCGCAACATGCAGAACTTTGAGCTCCTCAAGGAACTCGGCCGCCTGCGCAAGCCGATTTTGCTCAAACGCGGATTTTCCAACACGATTGAAGAACTGCTGATGTCTGCGGAGTACGTCATGAACGGCGGCAACCCGGACGTGATCCTTTGCGAACGCGGCATCCGCACATTTGAAACCAGCACCCGCAACACCTTGGACATCAGCGCGATCCCGGTGATCAAACGGCTGTCTCACTTGCCGGTCTTTGTCGATCCCAGCCACGCGAGCGGAGCGGCCTGGCTGGTCGAACCCCTCGCCAAAGCGGCGATTGCCGCCGGGGCGGACGGGTTGATCATCGAAGTGCACAACGATCCGAAACACGCCTTGTCCGACGGACAGCAGTCCCTGACCCCCGAGCAGTTCGCCGCCCTGATGGAGCGTCTCCGCCCGGTGGCGGAGGCTGTCGGCCGCACGCTGTAGCATCGTCTCCCCCAGTCGCGAGGTACAACTATGAGAACCATCCCCGTCCCCATCCCCGGCGCTCCCTACGAGGTGCTCGTGTCACCTGGCTTGCTCGACGAGGTCGGATCCCGACTCGCTACCCTCGTCCAGGGGCGCACCGCTTTTGTGGTGACCGACAAAACCGTGGCGGCACTCTATCTGAACCGTCTCACCCACTCTCTGGAGAACGCCGGGTTTCGGGTTTGTTCTCATGCCGTGCCACCGGGAGAACCCAGCAAATCTCAAGCCGAGTTGTTTGGGCTCTATGAGCGGTTCCTCGAAGCCGGAGTCACCCGGAGCGACGTTGTGGTCGCGCTCGGCGGCGGTGTGCCGGGAGATCTGGGTGGATTCGCGGCCGCGACCTGGATGCGGGGCGTTCCGTTTGTGCAGGTCCCGACGACGCTTTTGGCAATGGTGGATTCGTCCGTCGGCGGTAAAACCGGGATCGATCTGCCCGGCGGCAAAAATCTGGTCGGAGCCTTCCACCAGCCGCTGGTTGTATTGACCGATCCGGATACACTTAAAACCCTGCCGGACCGTGTCTTCGCGGACGGGATGGCGGAGGTGGTCAAACACGGTGCGATCCTGGACGCGGAACTGTTCGGGTGGTGTGCCGCGGGAGGCCCGGCCGCAGGAGAGTCGACCCGCGACATGGAGTGGGCGGTCGCGCGCAATGTCGGGATCAAGGCAGGGGTCGTCGTGCGGGACACCCGGGAATCCGGGGAGCGGATGCTGCTCAACTTTGGGCACACAGTCGGACATGCGGTCGAACGGGTCACCGGGTACCTGCGTTATACACACGGAGAAGCGGTCGCCATCGGGATGGCCGTGGCATGCCGGATGGGTGTCCGTCTGGGGGTAACCTCCGGGGCGGTGGCATCGCTGCTCCCTCCGCTGCTTGCGGGGCTTGGACTCCCGTTTGCCGCGCCGGAGCTGGATGCGAATGAAGTGGCCGCGGCAGTGGTTTCCGATAAGAAAAACCGTTCCGGAAAGATTCACGTTATTCTGCTGCAGGAGATCGGGCGGGCGACCATCGTCCCGCTCGACGAGGCGCAGGCAGTCCATATGGTCAGTGAGGTTTGGCAGGATGTCTGACATTGCCGCGGTACTGGCCGCCCGTCCGCCTCAGCTGCATCTTTCCCCCGGGTTCCTCCGGGGCGAGGTGACGCCTCCCGCGTCCAAAAGCTGTGCGCACCGCGCGTTGCTGTGCGCCGCGCTGGCCGATATGCGTCCGGTCGGCACCGGTCTGGAAGATCGGTCTATCCTGACCGGCTTGGGTGAACCTTCCGAAGACATCCTCCGCACGATGGATTGCATGCGGCAATTGACCGGAAACGGAGACACCCTCGACTGTGGAGAATCCGGCACCACCTTGCGGTTGCTGGTTCCCCTCGCCGCGGCACTCGGCCGCCCGGTGGTCTTTACGGGACGTGGCCGGCTGGGTGCCCGTCCGATTCGGGAGTATGCGGAAGCGTTTGCGGGGCACGGTGCACAGCTAGTATTTCCGGATCGGGATGGCTGGGCCCTCCCCCTGCGGGTCAAAGGCCGGCTCCGACCCGGCCGCTACGAGATCCCGGGACACCTCAGCTCACAATATGTGTCCGGACTCCTGCTCGCGTTGCCGCTGTTGTCCGGCGATTCGGAACTCGTACTGACCAGTCCGCTGCAGTCCGCCCCTTATGTCGATTTGACGATCGGAATCCAGCGCGTATTTGGCGTGGAGATCGAACAGATGGCAGCGAGCGAATCCCATAAACCGGCGTCGGACATGCCGTTTGGCGGGTATCGCGTTCGCGGTGGACAGTGGTATCGCCCTGCGCGTTATGAAGTGGAAGCCGACTATTCCCACGCCGCATTCTGGCTGGCTGCCAACCGGCTCGGCGGAGACATCCGGGTCGCCGGGCTGCCGGAACACTCGCTGCAGGGGGACCGGGCCATTGTGGATTGGCTGGCACGACTGGCGGATCGGGAACAGTCGGCGGAAGGCACGCTTGTGATAGACGCGTCCCAGATCCCGGATCTGGTCCCCGTGCTCGCCGTGACCGCCGCCTGCACCCCGGGGGAGACCCGGTTCGTACACGCGGAGCGGCTTCGGCTCAAGGAAAGCGACCGGCTGGCCGCCACCGCGGACAGTCTTGCATCGATCGGCGCGGACATCTGCGTCACGACCGACGGCCTGTTGGTCCGCGGCCAGTCCCTGCTCCGGGGCGGCGAAGCACGATCCTGGAACGATCACCGCATCGCGATGTCGCTTGCGGTCGCGGCCGCCCGCACCCGCGAGGGGGTCACACTGTACGATCCCTGGTGTGTGGACAAGTCCTATCCCGGCTTTTTCCGCGATTATGTTTCGTTGGGAGGTGGATTGTCATGAGCTCCATATGGGGACATTCGATCCGGATCTCGGTGTTTGGGGAATCTCACGGTGCCGGGATCGGCGTGGTCGTGGACGGCTTTCCCTCCGGTGTGCCGATCGACCTCGACCGTCTCGCCGCGCTGATGGAACGCCGCGCGCCCGGCAGGACGCCCTGGTCCACCGCCCGCAAAGAGGCGGATCGGCCGGAGATTTTGTCCGGACTCTATCAGGGATGCACCACGGGCACCCCGATCACCGCCTTGATCCGCAACACCGACACACGATCGGTGGACTACGCGCCGCAGGCATCCTGTCCGCGGCCCGGACATGCGGATTACACCGGATCCGTGCGCTACGGCGGGTTCCAGGATCCGCGGGGAGGCGGCCATTTTTCCGGCCGGTTGACCGCACCGCTGGTCTTTGCGGGCGGGCTGTGCCTCCAGTGGCTGGCGTTGCGCGGGATCCGCGTCTACGCCCATGCCGCCCGCATCGGCGGGATCGATGATTCACCTCTCGATTTGGTGCGGCCCGATGAAGCAGCGCTTGCCGCGGTGGCGGACAAGCGCATGCCGGTGTTGTCGGATGAGGCGGGCAAGGCCATGGCCACCGCAGTCGAGCAAGCTCGGCAGGATACCGACTCGGTCGGAGGCGTAGTCGAAGGCGTCGTACTGGGATTGCCGGCCGGACTGGGAGACCCGATGTTTCTCGGGCTGGAAGCCCGGTTAGGCTCGCTCCTCTTTTCCATTCCCGCGGTCAAGGCGGTCGGATTCGGGGATGGCTTTGGCGTCTCGGACGCGCTGGGATCCACAAACAACGATCGACTTTTTTATGATGACGGCACCGTGCGGATGCGCACCAACCACGGCGGCGGAATCGACGGTGGCATCTCCAATGGTATGCCGGTGGTGTTCCGTGCCGCGTTCAAACCGACACCCTCGATCGCATCCCCACAGGAGACAGTCGATCTGGCAAAGAGGGAAGAAACCCTCCTGGTGGTCAAAGGACGACACGATCCTTGCATCGTGCCCCGTGCGGTGCCGGTGGTGGAAGCCTGTGCCGCCCTCGTGATCGCCGATACCCTGAAAGGAGCCCCGCACCATGACAGATGAACGCCCGCGCCTGCTGCTGCTCAACGGACCCAACCTCAACATGCTCGGACGGCGGAATCCGGGTCACTACGGGGTGTTTACGCTGGCGGACGCCGAACAGGCGGCCCGCGAAGAAGCCGAGCGGCTCGGGTACGCGCTGGATGCTTTTCAGTCCAACCATGAAGGGGACCTGGTCGACGCCATTCACCAGGCGATGGAACACAGCCGCGGGATCGTGATCAACGCAGGCGCATTCACCCACTATAGTTATGCGCTGCACGACGCGATCGAACTGTGCGGGCTGCCGACCATCGAGGTACACATATCGGACATCCATACGCGGGAGCCCTGGCGCCGCATTTCCGTGATCCGGCCGGCCTGTGCAGACCAGATCACGGGTCTCGGAATGGCCAGTTATACCGAAGGGGTGCGGCGGCTGGCCGCGTTGCTCGCGGCGCAGGAAAGGAGCGGATCATGACGCAAAAATCGCTGGATGCGTCCCGTGATAAGCTGGATCAGATCGATGCGGAGCTGGTCCGCATCCTGCTGGAGCGATTGCAGGTGTCGGGCGAGATCGGCGTGATCAAAGCGGGCACCGGGCAGCCGGTCCATGTGGCGGAACGCGAAGATGCGGTCCTGGAACAAGTGTACCGGCGTGCGTCGGAGTCGATGCGTCCGGGAGATCCGAACGAGCCTGCGCTGCACATCCGATCCTTGATGCGTCACGTCATGCGGCTGTCCCGCGAATACCAGTATGATCTGCTGATGCCGCAAGCCTCCGGCTGGGAGATGGGCCGGCAAATCGAACAGGCACCAGCCGTGTTGACCATGAATACAGTGGCCGTACAGGGAGGCGCGGGGTCGTATCAGTCGATGGCCGCGTTCCAATTGCTGCCCGCGGCAAACCAGATCGAAACCGAAACGTTCGCCGAGTCCTGTGCCCGTGTCCAGCGCGGAGAAGTAGACTGTGCAGTGCTGCCGCTGGAGAACACCACGGCAGGCACCGTCGACGCCGTCTATGATCTGCTGCTCCAAAACGAGTTATACGTCACTGCTTCGGCCTCGCTCCCGATCGTCCATTGCCTGATGGCGCTCCGCGGCACCGCGATGACGGACATCCGGACCGTGCATTCCCATCCGCAGGCGCTTCTCCAGTGTGCCGATACCATCCGGGAACAGGGTTGGCAGGAGGTTGCCTCCCTCAATACCGCTTACGCCGCGCGGGAAATCGCCGTGGCGGGCGACCGGACGCGGGCCGCGATCGGGTCCAGGGAAGCCGCCCGCGCCTACGGACTCGAGGTCCTGACCGACCGCATCAGCAACAGCAAATCCAACCAGACCCGCTTTGTACTGGTCGCTTCCCGGCCGTCGGTCGCGCCCGATGCGGGTCGTGTCAGCCTGATCTTGCGCCTGGCAGATCGGAGCGGTACACTGTCATCAGTTTTGAACATTTTTGCCGACCGAGGCCTGAATCTCGCGAAAATCCAGTCCCGGCCGATGCCCGAACGTCCATGGGAATATTGCTTTTACCTGGACTTCGAGGCACGTGCGGACGGACCGGAGCGCACACTGGCACTGGTCACTCTTTATCAGTTGGAGCAGGAGCACCCGTTTGTCCGCTTCCTCGGATGGTATGTGGGCTCCTAAGAAAAGGAGATCGCGTATGATCCGTATCGAGAACGTCAGCAAAACCTACAATGGCAAAGTAAAAGCAGTAGACAATATCACACTGGACATCCGGGACGGCGAGATTTTCGGCTTCCTGGGACCCAACGGAGCAGGGAAGACCACTACCATCAAGCTGGTCACCGGTATCCTGCCTCCGGATGAGGGCCGGATCGTCGTGAACGGGCTGGACATCGAAACCGACCCGATCGCGGCAAAAAAGACGTTTGGCTACGTCCCGGACAACCCGGATGTGTTTTTGCGGCTCAAGGGTCTCGAGTATCTCAAGTTCATGGCTGAAATCTACGGAGTGCCCGGCGACGTACGCCGCACGCGGATCGAGGATCTGTCGAAGCGCTTTGAACTGAGCGACGCGCTGACCGACCGGATCCAAAGCTACTCCCACGGCATGCGGCAGAAACTGGTGCTGATCGGCGCGTTGCTGCACGAGCCGGCGCTCTGGATTCTGGATGAACCCATGACCGGACTCGACCCCAAATCCTCCTTCCAGCTCAAAACCATGATGCGGGCGCACGCGGACGCGGGCAAGACCGTCTTCTTTTCGACCCATGTGCTGGATGTCGCGGAAAAGGTCTGCGACCGGGTCGCGATCGTGGATCGCGGCCGCATCCTGTTCTGCGGAACGATCGATGAGATGCGCGCCCATTTCGCGTCCAGCGGCTCGCTCGAAAGCATGTTCCTCGAACTGACCGCGGACAACGGCGGAGAGAGTGCCGGCAAGGAGAATGGGGGTCTTTCCTGATGCGCAATATGCTGCTGCTGACCTGGACGATGTTCCGCGGCACCCAGTGGGGCGTGTCTTCTTCCGGCTCCGCGCGCCGCCGCAAGCTCAACCTGGGCAAGGTGGGCAATCTGGTGCTGATCCTGCTCATGGTCGGTTATTTTGCGGCGCTGACCGTACTTGGCGTCCGCGGGATCTATCCGTTGCTGGCCGCCATGTCGATCCAGAGTGTCATTCCTTCGCTGGTGGTGAGCCTCCTGAGTATGATCACGTTCCTGTTTGGCGTGATGTACGCCATGAGCGTGTATTACCACGCGAGCGACATTGAGAAGTTGCTGCCTCTGCCGTTTACGCCGGGGCAGATTGTGTTTTCAAAATTTCTGACCACCCTGCTGTATGAGTATCTCATGGTGTTGCTGCTGGGGCTTCCCGCCCTTGCGACCTATGGGATTCTCAATGGAGAAGGGATCTTGTACTACATCTGGACCGGACTGATCCTGTTGATCCTGCCGGTGACACCTCTTGCGCTTGCCTCTGTCCTGGTGATCCTGCTGATGCGGTTCTCGCCCGCGGCGCGCAACAAGGACCGTTTCAATATGATCGCGAACATCCTGGTCATGGCAGTGACGCTGGCCCTGGTGTTCTCGATGCAGCGCATGCAGACCATGGAAGGATCTGACCTTGCGGCCATGCTCGCAAAGGGTGCCGCGGATCTGGCCGAGGTGACCGCGGGGGTGTTTCCCGGATCGTCGTTTGCCGCTGCCGCGCTGGCGGAAGCCGGAACAGGAGCAGCTGCTCTGCGCATCCTGGGATTCCTCGCGATATGTGCCGTTGCGATCGTCCTGCTGATGTTGTGCGCCAAAGTGTTTTATTTCAAAGGCGTCATGGGCGTAGGGGCGTCCTATGCAAAACATCGTTCGATCTCACAGGGTGAGATGGAGTCCTTTTCCACCGCGGGATCCGCATTCTGGATTTATGTGCGCAAAGACTTCCGGATACTGGTTCGCACGCCGGTGTTTTTCATGAACAACTTTCTGATGAACTTCCTCTTTCCGTTGTTCTTTTTCGTTCCTCTCGCGATGTCGATTTCGGACGAGGGTGGCGATTTTGCGAGGGTGCTGGAGGCGATCCGTACGGCCAGTTTCGGAGGGGATGGATACGCCGGCCCCATCGTACTTGGCGCGTTGTCCGCGCTGGCGATTTTTGTCTGCGGCATGAACGGCATCACGGCCAGTGCCATCTCGCGGGAAGGCGGGTGCGCCTATATCATGAAAGTGATCCCGATGAGTTATCGGGCACAGGTGCGCGCCAAAGTCGCGATGGGGGTTTTGGTCAGCGCCATCCCCGCTCTGATCCTGCTGGTGGCGGCCATCGTGCTGCTGCGTCCGCCTTTCTGGTTTACACTGCTGATGGCAATCGTGCTGGCCGGAGCGGTCCTGCTGCCCAACCTGATGGGGATCCTGTTCGACCTGGCGCGTCCCAAGCTGCACTGGACGGATGAGCAAAAGGCGGTCAAGCAAAACGTGAACGTCCTCTACGCGATGGGAGTATCGATGATCTTGGCTGCCTTGGCTTGTGTTCCCGCGATCCTGCTCCAGATCAATTTCGGCGCCAAGGCCACCCTCTTTTCCTATGTCTCCGCGGTCGGATTCCCGTTGCTCGCGGACCTGTTGTTCTATCTGCTCATGAACCGCAACGCACCGCGCCACCTGCGCGCCATGCAGCCTTAATCGGCGCATCCGCACACGATCCGTCAGGAGGACAGACCTATGATTCACCCGGACATCCTGGAGATCCGCGAACACACCGGCGTCGGCTTTGACCGGACGCTGGCTTACGGTACCTGGCGGGTCGCGCTCGCGCATGCGGCTCCCTACGACCGCCATCCCTCCGACCTCCGCGGATGGCAGCAGCACAACGCCACCGATGAGGTGTTTTGCCTGCTCCGCGGCAATTGTGTGCTGTTCGTCGCAGGCAACGGGGAAACCCCCGGCGAAATACAGGCGGTCGCACTCGAACCTCTCAAACTGTATAACGTTCGCTGCGGTGCCTGGCATGCGCGCATCCTGGGTGAGGACAGCTCACTGATCATTGTCGAAAACGACGACACGTCCGACGTAAACTCCCACGACAGTGCGATGACGGAGGAGCAGCACGCCCGCATGGACGCTTTGGTCCTGTCCCTCGGGGGGCAATCGTGATCGTCCATGGCGCCGGAACTCCCGGCATCGCCGCCGAGCCGGGCGTCACGCGCAAAGTGCTTTCTCACGCCCCCGGTATGATGGCCTGCGAGATCTCGTTTGAAAAAGGGGCACAGGGCAGCGCACACGCCCATCCGCACGAGCAGATTGGTTATGTGGTCCGCGGCCGGTTTTTGCTGACACTGGACGGTGAAACGGTGGAAGTCGTGGCGGGTGACACCTACTATGTACGACCGAACGCTGTTCATGGCGTCGTGGCACTTGAACCGGGGGTGCTGCTGGATGTCTTCACTCCGCGGCGGGAAGACTTTCTCACCCCTTGAGTGTCAGATGTTTTGCTCAACAAGAACCGCCCGCATATCAAGGATTGATATGCGGGCGGTTACTCTTTATGCCGGTATTTTTCACTGGGTCAGTGCCGGTCGTGGTCGATCTTTCCGGTCTTCATAACCGGGAGATCTCCTCGATGGCGGCGCGAAGGTCGGCCTCGGTCAATCCGGGCAGCATCATCGCGAGCCGGGGCGACAGGGGGCCTGCCAGCGCGGAGGAGGATCGGTCGATCTTCCCGGTGAGGCCGGGCAGGCGGCGGTCGAGGATCTCGCAGGCGCGCGGATCTCCGAGCAGCGTGCCCAGCGGGGTCTTGTCCGAGTAGGGAATCGAACGTCCGCCGGCGTTGCGGCGAATGAAAGGGTCGTAGGAGAAGGACCCGAACCGCGCGGGCTTGGCGCAGTCGTGTCCGTTGCCTGTGGCGTAGAGGCCGAGATAGACGCCGGTGAAAGTGCCCGGGTGTACTTCGGTCGCCACAAAGCGCGTCGCTCCGGATGCGACGAGATTGCCGAGCGCGACCTCCGGGTCCGTCCCGAAACCGAACCAGTAGCGACTGCGGTCTGCGACCACCAACAAGGTGGTTTCCGTCTCCTCGAAGGGTTGCTCAAACGAAATCACGCACAGATCGTCCACTTTGCGGCGGACCCCGACCGTCCGGCGGCCGTCACGCACCCGGAGGAAGATTTCGTAATGTGCGTTGTCGTTGTAGAACACCGTCAGTCCTGCCTCTTCTCCCTCGCCGATGCCGGAGGCGTCCAGCCGGACGGACACGGTGCAGTCCAGATCCGTCTGACGCCGGCCAATCCAGGCGGGGGTCGCGGCATCGTCCAGCGTCAGCGGGTTTCCCCAGAGTTCCAGCCGGCGGTTTGCGGTGTCGATGCGGTGACGGACGTCGGAGCGGGTGCGGACGAAATTCCAGCTCAGATCGAGCTCCGGCCGGTCGAAGTCGATCCGGTCGGGTCCGCGCGGGGGACCTAGCGGCACTTGCGGCAGGGTCGGAACGCCCATGTCGAGCCGGATCGCGTCGCCTCCGTTGACCAGCGGCCATCCGTCGGCCTCCCAGGTCACCGGCGCGATGAAGGTCTCGCGTCCGAGATGGTGCAGCCCGTATCCCGCATGGCGGAATGCCAGGAACACGATCCACCAGCTTCCGTCGTGCGCTTCGACCATGTCGGCGTGTCCGGTGCCGTGGATCACACTGGTATTGCGGTAGCGGTGGGTGAGGATGGGATTGCGGGGGCAGGGTTCGTACGGTCCACGGATGTCGCGGCTGCGGGCGATGGTCTCCATGTGGCTGGCTTCGGTGCCGCCCTCCGCGATCATCACAAAATACCAGCCGTCTTTTTTGTAGAGGTGGGGGCCTTCGGGATAGGACCCACCGGTTCCCTGCCAGATCGAGGTGGACTCGCCGATCAACGCACCGGTCTCGAGGTCGATCTCGCACAACGAAATCGGCAGTCCGGTTTTGAAATCGCGCGAGGTGAGATAGTAGGCCTTTCCGTCGTCGTCGAAAAAGAATGAGGGATCGATGCCCGAAGCACGGATCCAGACCGGTTCCGACCAGGGGCCGGCGGGGTTGGTCGCGGACACCAGAAAGTTGCCTCCTCCGGTGGTGTTGGTGGTCGTCATGTAGAATGTGCCGTTGTGGTGCCGGATCGAGGGGGCATAGATGCCTCCGGAGGAGCGGCAGCCCCGGAGCGGCAACTGGGATTCGCGCGTCAGGCAGTACCCGATGTGCTCCCAGTGCACAAGATCCCGGCTGTGGTAGATCGGCACGCCTGGAAAGAACTCGAATGAGCTGGTGACCAGATAGTAGTCTTCACCGACGCGGCATACGCTCGGGTCGGGGTTGAAACCCGGCAGGATTGGATTGGTGTATCCCATGGAGAGAATCTCCTTTCGGTATCGGTGTGGGAAAGGTCAGTCGACTGTGCCGGCCAGCAGCATGGTCGACATGGGACGCGGGCGCGCAACAGTGCTTTCAAGTGTGACCCGTCTGCCCTGGGCGGCGGCATCGTGAAGCGCGTGCATCACGTCGAGCACATGATAGGCCAGTTCCCCGCTGCAGCGGTTGGAGCCTTGCGGACGCCCGTCTGCGATGCAACGGGCCATGTCCGCGACACCCAGTCCGCGACTGTTATCGGAATAGCCGTGGGTATAGGGAACCACCGTCCATTCTTTTTGGTCGTGTCGGCGCACAAGCACTTCACCGCCGAAAATATTGGGGTCGGGTACCTGGAGGGACCCTTCGGTGCCATAGACTTCGAACCGGGGCTGTGTGGCGCTCCAGACGTCAAAGCTCATCGTCAGGCTGGCGGTGGCGCCGCTGTCGAAGCGCAGGATCCCGTTGACGTGGGTCGGGATCTCGACGTCGATCAGCGTCCCGAATTTGGGCTCGCTGGTGATTGTGCGCTGTGCAAAGGTGGTTTTCGCTTCCGCGGTCACGGCTTTGACCGGTCCAAGCAGGTTGACCAGACCGGTCAGGTAATACGGACCCATGTCGAAAACGGGACCTCCGCCGACCTGATAGTAGAAGGCCGGATCGGGATGCCACCGTTCATGCCCGTGTCCGATCATATTGACCGCCGCGGCGACCGGCTGACCGATCCATCCGTCGTCGATCAGCTTGCGGCAGGTCTGATTGCCCGCTCCCAGGAATGTGTCAGGCGCTCCGCCGAGGAACAGTCCTTTCTCTTTGGCGAGTGCGACCAGTTCCGCACCTTCCTCCCGGGTGACAGAGAGCGGTTTTTCGACATGCACGCTTTTTCCGGCGAGTAGCGCCGCCTTGCAAATGCTGTAATGCGCTTTGGGGATGGTCAGATTGAGTACGAGGTCGACGTTGGGGTCGGACAACAACTCGTCGACCGAACACACCTTGGGGATGCCGTACGTTTCCGCTGCCGTCTTCGCCTTCTCTTCCACGAGGTCGGCACAAGCGATGACCTGTACGTTTTTCATGACCGTGGTCAGGTTTTGAAAATAGATCTTGCTGATGACGCCGCATCCGATGACTCCGATATGGACCATGGTTGGAATCCTCCGTTTATATCCTTATATATGAGTTTGCTGTGGCGATGGGGTCAGACTTTGCTGCCGCGGGTCGCCCACAGGAAGCCGCGCCGCATCAGTTCACGCGCTTCGGGGATGTCAAAAGCGTCCGCGTGGTGACCGAGCGAGTTGTAGAACACGCGTCCTTTGCCCCAGAGCCTTGTCCAGACCACCGGCACGTCTGCGCTACCGTTGGCGGCGTGGGGGCCACCGTACACCGGGAACCGGGTGGTCGCAAGTACGCAGTTCGCCGGGTCGGTGTGCACGTAGTACTGCTCGCTCGTGATCTTGAAATCGTTGATGCCGTTCACGATAAAGCTCGGGACATTTTTCTTGATGTTGATTTCATAAGTGACGCCCGCATTGCCCGGGTGTGCCACCCACTGTCCGCCGGTCATAAACTGCCAGCGCACATCTTGCCGGAATGCGTCGCACATGCCGCCGTGATTGCCGGCAATGCCCACTCCCGACTCGACCGCCGCCAGGATGCCGTCGGTCTGCTCTTTGGTGATTTCCGACATCGTCCAGATGGGGACCACCAGGTCATAGGATTTGAGTGCCTCTGCATCCAGGAAACAATCGAGTGTTTCGACGATTTCGACATCAAAATTCTCCTTGACCAGGATGTCCCGGAAAACCTCCGATGTTTCAACCGGCTCGTGTCCAACCCAACCGCCCCGTGTGATCAATGCTTTCATGATGTACCTCCACTGATGTAATTTTGAGTCTGTCTCATTATATCGTTCCGCTTGAGCCCGGAGAGGCGAAACAGCCATTTCTTGCGCTTTTCCAAGGGAATCGGATCGAAACGTCCACAATCGGACATCCAGCGAGCGACATTGGGCGAAAATAAAAGAAAAAGACTAATAATTGCAAAAAAAACAATTGAAACTTGCGGGATCCATTTAGTAACATATACGTATTATACGAATTAGATGATTTGATTCACTCAATGAATGAGGTGCGGGTATGCCTGACACTGAACACTACACCGTGAAAAAGTTGGACAAAGGCATTTGGTGTATCGGGGAAGACAACGTATATATGTATTTGGTGGAAGGCTCCCGCCAATCCCTGTTGATCGACACCGGATTCGGGCGGGGGGATCTGGCCGCGCAGGTCGCATCGCTGACCAAACGGCCGGTCTCGGTGGTCAATACCCATGCCCATCCCGACCACGAGGGTGGCAATGCCCAGTTTCCGCGCGTCCATCTGCACTCCGCCGATCTCCACCTCTCGCGTTTTCGAAACGGGCCCTGCGCGCTGATTCAGGTCGGCGAGGGTTTTATTTTTCGATTGGGCGACCGGTCTCTGATGGTGCTGGAAAATCCGGGGCACACCCCGGGCAGCATCAGCCTGTGGGATCCCCAGGCAGGCGTTCTCTTCTCGGGCGACTCGCTCGGCGCCAACACCCATTGGCTGTTTCTCCCTGAATCGCTGCCGATGGGGGTATATCAGAAGAGCATTCTGCAATACCGCGGTATGTCCCAGGACATCCGGGCGATCTACCCCGCCCACGACACCACACCGGTCGGGGTGCAATACATCGGAGATCTGCTGGACTGCATCGGAGAGATCCTCGCGGATCCGCAGATCGGGAAGCCCTACGAAAGCTTTGCCGGCAGCGGTTTGTGTCACAAGACGGGCAACGTTTCGATCGCTTACGACAGCGCGAAGGCACATTAGTCCATCTTTTGCGCCCAAACGCCCGTCCCGGACGGCGCGCATTCTTTCCATCACGCCCCACATGCGCCCGGGTTGTCCGCAACCCGGACGCTTTTGTCCGCAGGGCGCACGTCGACAGGGTGGAAATCCCGCACCCCTTCCGGAATCCAAAAATTCTCTTCCTTTATTTTGAAAATACGGTTGACAGTACCTAGAACGGATGGTATCTTGTTTAAGCGCCTCGAGAGAGCAACGCGGAACGGACCTTGAAAATTGAACA
>LSQX01405020.1_pt2 | contig 19607 bp, 16 predicted proteins | sample 654561 | NCBI WGS metagenome assembly LSQX01 (sample SAMN04489861, study PRJNA283612) | anaerobic digester metagenome | isolation source: 4 biogas reactors fed with cattle manure at either 37C or 55C with and... | place: Denmark: Kongens Lyngby | collected 2014
AGTCTTGACTTTTTTTGCTTCGTTTTTTGTGTCAAGACAAAAAATGAAGTGGGGTTTGGGGCAAAGCCCCAACTTGCTTAATTCCTCTGATAATCAGCATATCTTTTTTCAAAAACAGCTTTACAGCCGGCTGTGACAACTTGCGAAAGTCAAATTATCTTACATTTGATGTGCTAAATCATTTACCAAACACAATAGAGCAACCGTTTGCAATCAAGCCGTTGCTCTTTTTTTTATATCCTGTTAGGTTTATTGAAGAAAATAAATTATTTTTGAGGTTTTTAATTTCAGGGCAAGGATTTCCCCGCCTGTGGAAAAAACGTTGGTTGTCATTCGGCGAAACTGAAAAACACAACATTTAAAAATAAATAACTCTTAATAACAAGCTCAAAAAGTCCCCATTAATTATTTACCTTTTTCTTTCCCTTTTAGGAAGAAAGTCTCCGACATCTGGCGGAGTATAGGGGCGGGGATATAGGAGATTTTCTCATCATGAAAAAAACATTCTTTATGCTTCTTTTATCAACGTTGTTGATTGCTTGCAGCGGCGGCTCAAAAAAATACGCTTCTGTAGATGAATATCCCGTGTATGACGGAAATGACTTAGAATTAACTTATTCGCCATCGGGGTCGAAATTTCGTGTGTGGTCACCTGCTGCCGATGAGGTGAAACTGTTACTTTTCGACAACGGCTCGGAAGGTTCCGCTTACGAAATGAAGGATATGAAACGGGCTAAAAACGGCACGTGGACTGCCACGGTGGATGGCGACTTAAAAGGAAAATTTTACACTTTCCAGGTGAAAATCGGTGAACAATGGTTGGACGAAACACCCGGCATGTGGGTAAAAGCCGTGGGTATTAATGGAAAGCGGGCTGCCATTATCGATTTCAAAGAAACCAATCCCGAAGGCTGGGAGAATGACAAGCACGTACTACCCGAAAACGTAACAGATGCCGTGATTTACGAAGTGCATATGCGCGATTTTTCCATTTCACCGACTTCGGGCATTAAGAATAAAGGTAAATTCCTGGCTTTTACCGAAAAAGGGACCAAAAACTCGGCAGGACAAGCCACAGGAATTGACCATTTGAAAGAATTAGGCATTACGCACGTGCACTTATTGCCATCGTATGATTTCGCGTCTATTGACGAGTCAAAATTAGAAGAAAATAAATACAACTGGGGTTACGACCCCCAAAACTACAACGTTCCCGAAGGCAGCTACTCGACTGACCCTGCAAATCCCGTATCACGCATCAAAGAATTTAAGCAGATGGTCCAATCGCTTCATAAAGAAGGCATTGGCGTAATCATGGATGTGGTGTATAACCATACGTACGTAGGTGAAAACAGCCATCTGAACTTGCTTGTTCCGGGTTATTTTTACCGTTTCAATGAAGACGGAACTTGGTCGGACGCTTCCGGCTGTGGGAATGAGACCGCTTCCGATCGTGCCATGATGCGTAAATTCATCGTGGAAAGCGTAGTTTATTGGGCAAAAGAATACCATGTGGATGGTTTTCGTTTCGATTTGATGGGCATTCACGATATTGAAACAATGAATGCTGTTCGTGCGGCGTTGGATAAAGTGGATCCGCGAATCATAATCTACGGTGAAGGCTGGACAGCGGCCGCGTCGCCCCTTGGAGAGGATAAACGTGCGCTGAAAAAGAACGTAAGCCAACTGAACGGCATTGCCGTGTTCAGCGACGATATTCGCGATGCGCTGAAAGGAAATTGGACAAACGATTTTCCGGGCTTTGTTGCCGGACGGGACAGCTTGGAGAATGCCGTGAAATTTGCAGTTGCGGCATCCACCGATTTTCCGGGCGTAACAAACAAGAAGCTCGTTCACACCGACAAACCTTACGCCACGCAGCCCACACAAATCATCAACTACGTTTCGTGCCACGATGATATGTGCTTAGTGGATAAGCTTCGCAGCCGCAAACCTGCCGGAGCCACCGAAGCCGAAATTCAAAAATTCAATAAATTAGCTCAAACCGTCGTATTTACGGCTCAGGGAATTCCTTTTATTTTTGCCGGCGAAGAAGTTTACAGAGATAAAAAAGGGGTGAATAATACCTACCAATCGCCAGACAGCATTAATCAAATCAACTGGGATAACAAAACCATATACAACGATATATTCACTTATTATCAGGGACTTATCGCGCTACGTAAAGAACATCCTGCTTTCCGAATGACCGATTTGGAAATGATGAAAAAGCATTTGAAATTTATTGAATTGAATGTTCCGAATGTAGTGGCATTTACCCTTTCTGACAATGCAAACGGTGACAGCTGGAAAAATATTCTGGTAATTTACAATGGAAATCGTAAAAATGTGAGCGTAGATTTACCCGAAGGAGAATGGAATGTAGTAGTTCACGATGGTAAAATTTCACCTAACGACCCTTTATTTGCCGTAAAAAATCCGAGATTTGTGGTGGGTGCCTCGAGTGCGAGTGTGATGTGGGAATAGCCCCCTAAATCCCCCACAAGGGGACTTTTGGTGAGTAGCATAAGTGAAACTACAATTGAAATTAAACGTACAATCTTATTCAAAGCAAACCCCTAAATTCGTGTTAATTCGTGTTAATTCGTTAAAATTCGCATAATTTGTATAATTCGTATTTACATACATGGAACAACAAAACAACAAACAACCAATTGAATTACCGGAAAACGCCTATCGAGAGCTGAAAGAGGGCGAAGAGTACAAACCGGTCATGCCGTCAAATGCTTCGGTTTATGAAATTACACCTTGGTCAGTAGGAATGGGACTGCTCATGGCAGTGATTTTTTCAGCTGCGGCCGCCTATTCGGGATTGAAAATCGGACAAGTGTTTGAAGCGGCTATTCCCATTTCAATCATCGCTGTAGGTGCATCAGCCGCATTTCGTAAAAAAGGAGCATTAGGGCAAAACGTCATTATCCAATCCATAGGAGCATCGTCAGGTGTGATTGTGGCGGGAGCGGTTTTCACCATTCCGGGGTTGTACATTTTACAAGCGAAATATCCTGAAATTCAGGTTGATTTTTGGCAGATTTTCTTTTCTTCGCTGCTTGGAGGATTTTTAGGAATATTATTTTTAATCCCATTCCGAAAATACTTTGTAAAAGATATGCACGGCAAATTACCCTTCCCGGAAGCTACGGCAACAACCGAAATTCTTATGACCGGAGAAAAGGGTGGCAGTCAGGCAAAACTTCTGATATTAAGTGGATTAATTGGAGGGCTGTTCGATTTTTGCTTTTCGGCATTCCGACTCTGGAGTGAAGAAATAAACACCCGCATTATACCTGCCGGAGCCGTGTTGGCAGAAAAATTCAAAATGGTACTGAAATTCAATGTAAGCGCATTAATTTTCAGTTTTGGCTATTTAGTCGGACTACGATTTGCATTGATAATTACCGTTGGCTCACTCCTTTCATGGTTGGTTTTCATTCCTTTGGTAAATGAAATCGGAGCCTTGGCAGCCGCAGCCGGCGGTGGTGTGAATCCATTCGCAGCCATGAGCGCCGAACAAATTTTCGCAGCTTACGTACGTCCGATTGGTATTGGAGCTATTGCCATGGCAGGAATTATCGGAATTATTAAGTCTTCAGGGGTGATTGGAAGTGCTTTCAAACTTGCCGTAGGTGGAAAAGGAAAAGGACAAACCGACGAAACAAAAGCAGAACGGACTCAGAAAGACCTGAAAATGTCGTTTGTGATGCTGTTTTTGTTTCTTACGCTAATTGCAATCTTCGTGTTTTTAATCATCGGTGTGAAAGTCACTCTGCTTCAAGCCGTTGTTGCACTCCTGGCAATCACGGTCATTTCATTTCTCTTTACTACCGTTGCAGCTAACGCTATCGCTATCGTTGGTTCCAATCCGGTTTCCGGAATGACCTTGATGACGTTGATTTTATCGTCAGTAATTTTGGTTTCTGTTGGTTTGAGCGGCTGGCAAGGAATGGTCAGCGGTTTGATTATTGGTGGAATTGTATGCACGGCATTGTCTATGGCGGGCGGTTTCGTTACCGACTTGAAAATCGGATATTGGCTCGGATCCACTCCGGCGAAACAGGAAAGTTACAAGTTCTTGGGAACGCTTGTTTCAGCCGCGACAGTTGGTGCTGTTATTTTTATCCTGAATGATGCATACGGATTTGTTGCAACCGAAACGCATCCCGATCCAATGATCGCGCCTCAAGCAAACGCGATGGCTGCTATCATAGAACCCCTTATGTCAGGACAAGGTGCACAATGGATGCTACTTGGTATCGGTGCCGTAATTGCGATTTTAGTCAATTGGCTGGGAGTTTCTCCATTGGCTTTTGCTTTGGGCATGTTTATTCCTTTGCAACTCAATACACCGTTAATAGTGGGTGGGCTGTTGAATCAATGGTTTAACAGAAGTTCAAAAAACACCAAACTGAACAACGCACGTCACCAGCGAGGAATTTTGATTTCTTCCGGATTTATCGCCGGTGCGGCGCTTTTTGGTGTCATTGGAGCATTGATAATATTTATCACACAACAAAAAGATGTCCTAGACTTAAAAGTATGGGAAGATCCGACCGGAACAGGTGCACAAGTTGCTGCTATAATCGCATTCTTGGCTTTAATCGGATTCTTTATCTGGGAATCATTTAAGGCGAAGGAAGAAGACTAAACGGTAAATTTTTAGGTTAAAAGAAATCTATCATTCAAGAGGATGGTAGATTTTTTTATGTTGAAAACTTCCGATTCAAAAGCTTTTAATCCATTGATAAATTTCTTATTTTTGTAGGTTAAGAAAATATCATTTTGTATGAAAATAATTATAGTCGGTACAGCCTATCCTTACCGAGGTGGTTTGGCGGCGTTCAACGAGCGGCTGGCACTCGAATACGTCAAGCAGGGACACGATGTAGAAATCTATACATTCACACTTCAATACCCCTCAATACTTTTTCCCGGTAAAACTCAATATTCATCGGAAGTTCCAAGTCATAACTTAAATATTTACAGAAAATTAAACAGCATAAATCCGCTGAATTGGTTATCAGTAGGTAAAGAAATCAGAAATAAGAATGCAGATTTGGTGTTAATGAAGTTTTGGCTCCCATTTATGGCACCCTGCCTGGGTACAATTGCAAGATCTGTGAGAAAGAACAAGAAAACGAAAATTATTTCAATTCTCGATAATATCATTCCCCATGAAAAAAGAATTGGTGATAAACTACTCGCTTCTTATTTTGTTAATTCTGTTGATGGATTTATTGCTATGTCAAAGTCTGTAATGAACGATGTAGAACTCTTTGACAAAAACAAGCCAAAGGTATTTTCTCCACATCCTTTGTACGACAATTTTGGAGAAAAACCCGATAGAAAATCAGCTGTCAAGAAATTAAATTTGAAGGAAAGTGAACGATACTTACTTTTTTTCGGATTCATCAGGGAATACAAAGGGCTGGATTTACTGATGAAAGCTTATGCTGACCCAAGGTTTAGAAATACAAATATAAAACTTATTGTAGCTGGAGAATTTTATAATAATTCTGAAAAATATTTCGCTTTGGAAGAAGAATTAAACCTTAAAGGAGAAATTCAGTGGTTCAATGATTTTGTTCCCGATAGCGATGTGGGTTATTTTTTCAGTGTTGCCGATATTATCGTTCAACCCTACAAAACTGCTACACAAAGTGGAGTAACGCAAATTGGTTACCATTTTGAAAAACCTATGTTGGTTACTGATGTTGGAGGTTTGGCGGAAATCATTCCTAATGGAAAAGTAGGATATGTTGTCAACTCGGATGAGAAAGAAATAGCTGATGCGATTTTCGATTTCTTTGAAAAGAAACCGGAAGGATATTTTCATAAAAACATAGTCATCGAGAAAGAGAAATATTCTTGGAAGCAAATGACCGAGGCTATTCTCAGCTTGATAAATTAATAATAAAAAAGAGATGATTATAAGAAGTAAAGCCCCTTTAAGATTGGGTTTAGCAGGAGGTGGAACAGACGTTTCTCCTTATTCAGACTTGTATGGCGGTGCCATTCTCAATGCCACTATCAACATGTATGCTTACACTACGATTGAGCCTATTGAAGACGAGAAGATTGAATTTCTTTTACCCGATTCAAACCTTGCTGAGTCATGTTCGACGTCTCTAAATCTTGCTGCTGACGGTCCTTTTGTAATGCAAAAAGGCGTTTATAATAGGATAGTAAAAGATTTTGTAAAGAAACCACTTTCTTTTAGAATATCTTCGCATGTGGATGCACCGGCAGGCTCCGGACTCGGAACTTCATCCACGCTGGTGGTTTCGATATTGGGGGCATTTGTAGAATGGCTAAAATTGCCACTAGGTGAGTATGACATTGCCCGGTTGGCATATATGATAGAACGCGAAGATTTAAAAATGGCAGGTGGCAAACAAGATCAATATGCAGCCACATTTGGCGGAGTAAATTTCATGGAATTTTCGAATAACGATAAGGTCATTGTTAATCCGCTTCGTATACATCAGCGCTACCGAGATGAGTTAGCTCACAACCTATTGCTTTTTTACACCCAGACAAGCCGGATTTCTGCTGATATCATTGAACAACAAGCAAAAAATGTAATGGAAAAAAATAAATCTTCCATTCAGGCGATGCATAAAGTGAAAGAACAAGCTATTTGGATGAAAGAAGCGCTTTTAAAAGGCGAAATAGATGAAATGGGAAAAATTCTGGATTTTGGTTGGAAATATAAAAAAAAGATGACTAGCGGAATCAGCAACCCGTTTTTAGATGAAATATATGAAGCAGCCATTCAAGCCGGAGCTACCGGTGGTAAAGTTTCCGGAGCAGGTGGTGGAGGGTTTATGTCATTTTATTGCCCGGGATTGACGAGATACAATGTAGAAGCGTCACTGGACAAATTTGGCGGAGAAGTAAAAAGGTATGAATTCACTAATGAAGGATTAAGAACATGGACAATCTAATTTCAAATCAACTTTCAACTATTATTCAGTCAAACATTGATGTTAAACATGCAATTCTAAAAGACAAAGCTCTATTAAAAGAAATAGAAAAGGTGGTTTCTGTCTTCTATCAGGCTTTAAAAGCCGGAAACAAAATCTTGTTTTGTGGGAATGGAGGCAGCGCGGCCGATGCTCAACATTTAGCCGCGGAGCTTTCCGGTCGTTTCTATTTTAATAGAGAACCACTCCCGGCAGAAGCCCTTCATTGCAATACATCTTACCTAACTGCCGTGGGGAATGACTACGGTTTTCAGTTCATTTATTCAAGACTACTGAAAGGGCAAGGCAAAAAAGGCGATGTTCTTGTAGGATTATCAACTTCCGGTAATTCGGAAAATATCATTAATGCGTTTCTGACAGCAAAAGAAATGGGAATTACAACGCTTGCCATGACCGGAAAATTAGGTGGGAAGTTGAAAGAGACCGCTGATTATCTGATAAACATTCCATCTGTCGACACACCCCGTATTCAAGAAACCCACATTTTAATCGGGCATATCATTTGCCAGATTGTTGAAGAAAAAATATTCCACTCATGAAAGAAGCCATCATACTTGCCGGTGGTTTTGGCACACGTCTGAAGCACATTGTAAGCGATGTCCCCAAACCTATGGCGTCAATAAAAAAAATCCCTTTTTTATCGTTTCTATTCAGGAAGTTACAGAATGCCGGCATTGAACATATTATCCTTTCTACAGGCTACCTGCATGAAAAAATCGAAGAGTTCTACGGGAATAATTTTGAAAATATAGCACTAACTTATTCACAAGAAACACATCCGCTTGGAACCGGTGGTGCTATCTTATTTGCTCTAAAAAAAGTTACTTCTGAAGATGTTTTAATCCTGAATGGCGATACGTTGTTTGATATTGATTTGGATAAATTAACCCAACTACATAAATCCAAACAAAGTGTACTAACGGTCGCTTTAAGAGAGATGAAAGATGTTTCACGGTATGGTTCGGTAATATTGGGTGCTGAAAATAAAATTGTAGCTTTTATTGAAAAAACGCAAAATGCAGAAAAAAAGTCAGGATTAATCAATGGTGGTATTTACATAATACAGAGAGATTGGTTACTAAATATGAATCTACCTGAAAAATTCTCTTTTGAGCAGAAAATTTTGGAAAAATTTTTTAGCGATTTCGACTTCTTTGGTTTGAGTTTTAGTTCCTACTTTATTGACATCGGTATTCCAGAAGACTACCATCGTGCCCAGCAAGAATTAATCAGACTGTATCAATGAAAAAAGCCTTGTTTTTAGATAGAGACGGGGTAATCAACCACCAAATAGTTGGCGGATACGTTACTCGTTTAGAAGAGTTTGAGTTCCATGCCAATGTGCTAGCTGCACTTGAAATCCTTGCAGACTCATTTGATTATATTTTTATCGTTACCAACCAACAGGGAATTGGAAAAGGCGTTTTCTCCCAAAAAGATCTTGATGAAATCCACCAATTTATGTTGAATAATATTACTGAAAATGGAGGAAGAATCGATAAAATTTACGTTTGTCCCGATTTAGCCAAAAATAATTCGACGTGTAGAAAGCCCAATATAGGCATGGGAATACAAGCTCTAAGAGATTTCCCTGGCATTGAAGTATCACATTCTGTCATGGTTGGGGATACGGAAAGCGATATGGAATTTGGGCGAAGATTAGGACTTAAAACAATTTTTCTGACCAATGGAAATCAGGATAAAATTCCGAAAGCAGATTTTATCTTCAACAATCTCTGGGAGTTTGCGACAGCACAAGCTACCATCTGCTAAAATTCAATCTAAATTAGCCATTCAATGACAAAACAAAATGCCATAAAACTTTTTGAAGAAAAAAAGTACGTGCCGTATGGGACGATGCAACCGAAGAATGGTATTTTTCGGTAGTGGATGTAGTGGGGATTTTGACAGAAAGCCCCAATCCGCGAAAATATTGGAGTGTTCTGAAAGTCCGACTATCAAAGGAAGGAAGTCAGTTGACTACAAATTGTAGCCAACTGAAAATGCCGGCTTCCGATGGGAAACTCCTACGGAGTTTTATTGCGCTGATGCCACTTTCCCCCAAATAAATTTGGGGGTTATTCACGGGATTGTCCTACGGACAAAACTTCTGTGGACAGTATTAAGTTAATTTTCGCTACTTTAGCATGATAAATAACAACTTCGTAGAAGTTACCCTATGAATAACCCCAATGCCAATTGGGGGTGCGAGAACACAGAACAAACCAAACGCTGTAGGCGTTTCCCTAATTCCTTCAATTATTAATCTAAAAAACATGAACAGCTACCGTCAAATCCTTTATCATATTGTGTTTTGCACTTATAACAGACAAAATAGACTACCGGAAGCACACCATGATGCGCTCTATCGCTACATTTGGGGTGTAATAAAGAAGCGAAATAGTTTCCTTTACAGAATAAACGGGACGAACAATCACTTGCAAATTCTTTCGGATTTACACCCAACCGTTTGCCTTTCAGATTACATTAAAGAGATAAAAACAGCTTCTAATCAATGGATTAAAGAAACGGGCAATTTTCCTAATTTTAAGTCTTGGGCAGAAGGATATTGCGCGCTGACCTATAGTTTCAAAGAAAAAGATACGATAATAGAGTATATTAAAAATCAAAAAGAACACCATAGAATTATAACTTTTGAAGAAGAATATAAAAAACTCTTGGATGAGCATGGGATTGAGTGGGATGAACGGTATCTCTTTTGATCCTTTAAGACGAATTCGATGGGAAACTCCTACGGAGTTTTATTGCGCTGATGCCATTTTCCCCCAAATTTATTTGGGGGTTATTCACGGGATTGTCCTACGGACAAAACTTCTGTGGACAGTATTAAGTTAATTTTCGCTACTTTAGCATGTTAAAAAAACAACTTCGTAGAAGTCACCCTATGAATAACCCCCAATTTGCATTGGGGGAGCGAGAATACAGAACAAACCAATCGCTGTAGGCGTTTCCCTAATTCCTCCAATTATTAATCTAAAAAACATGAACAGCTACCGTCAAATCCTTTATCATATTGTGTTTTGCACTTATAACAGACAAAATACACTACCGGAAGCACACCATGAAGCCCTCTATCGCTACATTTGGGGTGTTATAAAGAAGCGAAATAGTTTCCTTTACAGAATAAACGGGACGAACAATCACTTGCATATTCTTTCGGATTTACACCCAACCGTTTGCCTTTCAGATTACATTAAAGAGATAAAAACAGCTTCTAATCAATGGATTAAAGAAACGGGCAATTTTCCTAATTTTAAGTCTTGGGCGGAAGGATATTGCGCGCTGACCTACAGTTTCAAAGAAAAAGATACGATAATAGAGTATATTAAAAATCAAAAAGAACACCATAGAATTATAACTTTTGAAGAAGAATATAAAAAACTCTTGGATGAGCATGGGATTGAGTGGGATGAACGGTATCTCTTTTGATCCTTTAAGACGAATTCGATGGGAAACTCCTACGGAGTTTTATTGCGCTGATGCCATTTTCCCCCAAATTTATTTGGGGGTTATTCACGGGATTGTCCTACGGACAAAACTTCTGTGGACAGTATTAAGTTAATTTTCGCTACTTTAACATGTTAAAAAAACAACTTCGTAGAAGTTACCCTATGAATAACCCCCAATGCCAATTGGGGGGAGCGAGAACACAGAACAAACCAAACGCTGTAGGCGTTTCCCTAAAACACACTTGCAGTTTCATTTTGAAACCCCCAAAAACAAATAATAATTTTTGTGTAACTTTGCGGGTAGTTAGTGTAAATCCAAATTGAAAAAGAAGTTGTAAATTCTCAAAACTCGCAAAAACATGAACTCGATGTCACAATTTGTGATATCAAAGCAATATATTTTCATAATACAATTAATTTACTCATTTACACATTTACTCATTTACACATTTACTCATTTTCTCATTTACTCATTTTCTCATTTACATATTTTTCCAACTAACACCCTATGACCAAAATAGCTGAAACCCCGATGATGAAGCAATTCAACGAAATCAAATCGCAACACCCCGATGCGGTTTTGCTGTTTCGTTGTGGCGACTTTTACGAAACTTTTTCCGCAGATGCTATCAAAGCATCCGAGATTTTGGGCATTACGCTTACACGCCGTGCCAATGGAAAAGCTTCATCGGTAGAGCTTGCCGGGTTTCCGCATCACGCGCTCGATACCTATTTACCAAAATTGGTCAGAGCAGGTTGTCGTGTAGCTATCTGCGACCAGTTGGAAGACCCTAAGACGACCAAAACACTTGTAAAACGAGGTGTAACAGAGCTTGTTACGCCCGGTGTTTCGTACAGCGACACTACGCTTACTCAGAAAGAAAATACTTTTTTAGCCAGTGTGTTTATCAATAAAAATCAAGCCGGAGTTTCATTTCTTGATATTTCTACGGGGGAATTTTTGATCGCGGAAGGAACAATTGAATATGTGGATAAACTGCTGAGCAGCATTTCGCCTAAAGAAATCATTTTTGACCGAACAAAAAAGAAGGAATTTGAAAATCATTTTGGAACAAAATACTTTACTTACGCGCTCGAAGATTGGACTTTTATCCCCGATAATGCGCAAGAAAGGCTTTTGAAGCATTTTGAAACCAAGAGTCTGAAAGGCTTCGGTGTGCAGAATCTCACCAACGGTATTGTGGCAGCCGGTGCAACTCTTCATTATTTGGATTTGACGCATCACACACAAACCGATCACATTACTCAACTAACGCGTATCGAAGAAGACCATTTTGTTTGGCTCGATCGCTTTACAGTAAGGAACTTGGAGTTGTACGGCTCTATGAATGAAGGTGGAAAAACGCTCGTGGATGTGATAGATAAAACAATTAGTCCGATGGGAGGGCGATTGATGAAGCGCTGGGTAGCATTTCCGCTGAAAGATGTAAAACCGATTGTAGAACGCCACTCGGTTGTGGAGCAGTTTTTCAAAGATAAAGAGTTACGAAAATTACTCGAACAGCAAATTTCTCTTATCGGCGATTTGGAGCGAATTATCTCCAAAGTGGCGGTGGGACGTATCAATCCGCGGGAGGTCGTGCAATTGAAAACCGCGCTGAATGCCATTGAACCAATAAAAAACGCTTGTGCTAATTCAGAGAACGAAACACTGAAGAAAATAGCAGACCAACTCAATCCCTGCAAAATTATTTCAGAAAAAATCCATAAAGAAATCCAGAATGATCCGCCCATTATGCTTAATAAAGGCGATGTGATTCGCTCCGGTGTGGATACCGAATTAGATGAATTGAGAAAATTGGCCCGTTCAGGGAAAGATTATTTGTTAGAACTACAGCAGCGAGAAAGCGAAAAAACGGGTATTCCATCGCTTAAAATTGCCTTCAACAATGTATTCGGCTACTACATTGAAGTGCGGAATACGCATAAAGACAAAGTCCCGGAAAGCTGGATCAGGAAGCAAACCTTAGTAAGTGCCGAGCGTTACATTACGCAGGAACTGAAGGAATATGAAGAAAAAATTCTGGGTGCCGAAGAAAAGATCCAGATTATTGAAACTCGAATATTCAATGAGCTGATTTTTAGTCTATTGGATTATGTTTCTGCCATTCAGTTGAATTCTAATTTAATTGCTCAATTAGACTGCTTACTCTCATTTTACCGTGTAGCCGTTGAAAATAAATATGTTCGTCCGGAAATAAATGATTCTGATGAATTGGACATTAAACAGGGCAGACATCCGGTGATTGAAAAGCAACTGCCACTTGGCGAAAGCTATATCGCCAACGATGTATTTCTTGATAATAAAACACAACAAATCATCATCGTAACCGGTCCGAATATGTCCGGAAAGTCTGCCTTGCTAAGACAAACTGCACTTATCACGCTCTTGGCCCAAATCGGCAGTTTTGTGCCAGCTGAAAGTGCAAAAATCGGTGTGGTGGATAAAATTTTCACCCGTGTGGGAGCGAGTGACAATATCTCACAGGGCGAAAGTACATTTATGGTAGAAATGAACGAAGCGTCGAGTATCCTGAACAACCTCTCCAACCGAAGTTTAGTACTCTTTGATGAGCTGGGTCGCGGTACGAGCACCTACGATGGAATATCAATAGCCTGGGCTATCGTGGAATATATTCACGAACACCCGAATGCCCGCGCTAAAACCCTTTTCGCCACGCACTACCACGAGTTGAACGAGATGGAAAATTCGTTTAATCGGATTAAGAACTACAACGTTTCGGTCAAGGAAATTGATAAAAAAATTATTTTTCTGCGAAAATTAGAACGTGGCGGAAGCGCACACAGTTTCGGTATCCACGTGGCAAAAATGGCCGGCATGCCCCAAAGCATTGTAAAGCGTTCCGAGAAAATCCTCGAACAATTAGAAAACGACAACCGTCAAACCGGCATTGCTAAGCCTGTAGGTGAAATTGCTGCTCAGCGTGAAGGCTACCAACTCAGCTTTTTCCAGCTCGACGACCCCGTCCTCGAACAAGTCCGTGACGAAATCAAAGAACTTGATGTAAATAACCTGACGCCGATTGACGCGCTCAATAAATTAAATGAGATTAAACGGATAATTACGGGGAAGTAAAGAAGCCCCCTCTCTAACTCCCCCGACCCCTCTCTAACTCTCCCCGATGGGGAGAGAACTATTGGATGTCATGATTTACTCATTTGACAGAACAGATACGCCTTCGGGAGTGGAGACAGGAATGTCGCCACATAAAAAAGCTACCTTTTTTGTGTGCCAATTTCGTTTTACATTTAAAAATTCCAGGTAGTTAGATTACTCATCAGTTACACAGCCTTCCGACGCATTTTTCACAAGTTTTGCGTATTTATAGAGTACGCCTCTTTTAACTTTCAGTTCAGGTTGCACCCATTCAGATCGGCGTTTAGCTATTTCTTCATCCGAAATTTTTACATTAATGGTATTGTTTACCGCATCAATTTCAATGATATCATCGTCTTGTACAAGTCCGATTAAACCTCCTTCAAATGCTTCAGGTGTGATATGCCCGACAACAAATCCGTGCGTTCCGCCGCTAAATCTGCCGTCTGTTATCAGCGCAACTTTTCTTCCTAATCCGGCACCGATAATCGCCGAAGTGGGTTTGAGCATTTCAGGCATACCGGGAGCACCTTTCGGTCCTTCATTCTTGATTACTACCACATCTCCGGCTCTTACACGTCCGCTCGAAATTCCCGCTATCAGTTCTTTTTCACCATCAAAAACACGCGCTGTTCCTTCAAATCGCTCCCCTTCGTATCCGCTTATTTTAGCTACACTTCCTTTTTCAGCCAGATTTCCATACAAAATCTGAAGGTGTCCGGTTGTTTTTATCGGGTCTTCGAGTGGCTTGATAATTCGTTGGTTATGAAATTGTAAATCAGGAATATTTTCCAAATTTTCAGCAATTGTTTTTCCCGTTACCGTAATACAATCTCCATGAAGTAAACCTTTGCTCAACAAGTATTTCATTACGGCAGGCACACCGCCTTTTTTATGCAGATCTTCCATTAAAAATCTTCCGCTCGGCTTAAAATCTGCAATAACGGGCGTCATATCACTAAAATGCTGAATATCGTCAATGGTCAGTTTCACTCCTACGCTTTTTGCCATAGCAAGTAAATGAAGCACAGCATTGGTACTTCCTCCTAAGATAATTATCAATCGGATAGCGTTTTCAAATGCCTTTCTCGTCATGATATCGCGTGGCTTTATATCTTTTTCCAGCAAGATACGGATAAATTTTCCCGCATCACGGCATTCTTGCTTTTTTTCATCGCTGATTGCCGGGTTGCTACTGCTGTAAGGAAGGCTCATTCCCATGGCTTCAATTGCGGCTGCCATTGTGTTTGCCGTGTACATTCCACCACAGGCTCCGGGCCCGGGACAACTGTGTTTCACGACTTGCTTAAATTCTTTTTCATCAAGTTTTCCGGCTATTTTCTCTCCAAGCGCCTCAAAAGCTGAAACAATATTCAGGTCTTGTCCTTTGTAATGTCCGGGCTCGATTGTACCGCCGTAAACCATGATAGCAGGCCGATTGAGCCGACCCATGGCGATAAGCGATCCGGGCATATTTTTATCGCATCCGGGAACTGCTATAAGCGCATCGTAATGTTGAGCTTCACATACGGTTTCTATCGAATCGGCAATGATATCGCGACTCACTAATGAATAACGCATACCGTCTGTGCCGTTACTCATGCCATCGCTCACACCGATTGTGTTAAAAATCAATCCCACTAAATCATTTTCCCAAACACCTCTTTTGATATATTCGGCAAGTCCGTTTAGGTGCATATTACACGGATTTCCATCAAATCCCATACTGACGATTCCCACCTGAGCTTTTCCTAAATCTTCTTCGGTCAAACCCAACGCGTAAAACTGCGCTTGTGCTGCAGGTTGAGTCGGATCTTGAGTGATTGTTTTTGAATATTTATTTTGTTTTTCCATTTTTTGTATAATAAAATAGTCGATTTTTAATTGAAATTTTCTGATTGAATGATCTCCAATTCTGCAAGAATCGGTAGCTTGATAACAGATTAAAGCTTATTTTTGTTGAAAATAAATGCGAACAAGCGCGAAAAACAGACAAAAAAATCCCCTTGCAATAATTACAAAGGGATTTGAAAATGTCGGAAATTTCAAAGAATTTTACTCAACAAATTCCTCATAAAACTTTTTGATTTCTTTTGGTATAAAATTTTCCTTACAATCCACTTTTTCTAAGTTAATACTTTCTCCATAAGTCAATCGACCCGGGTCTTTGAATTTTACAGTCGAATCATTAGGAAATTCAATTTCTCCCACACCTTCAAGCAGTTGGTTGTCTTTAAGTAAAAAATATTTTTCCGAATAAGAAATAATTCCTTCTGACAATAATCTGTAAATTCCCTTTAAAGTATCCCCGCTTAAAATTCCTTCATACGTGCCGATAGAATTGTCTGTTTCAAAAAACTTGTAGTGCATAAATCCTTTGAATTTGTCTTTAGTGGTAACGAGTTCAAGCTTGACGGAATCCTTTCCCAAAACCGCCAAATAACAGCTATTCATTCCGTTTGATTCAGTAATTTCAATGGGAGAATTCTCCTGATTAGTTTGTGAATTTTGCTTTTTGCTGCTCTGATTACAGTATGAAAAAGAAACTGCCAGAGTGAGTAATACTATGATTTTTAGTTGTTTCATATCATTTTTATGTTAATGTTCAGTATGATAATTATTTAGAACCATTTTTTTTTGCTAATTTTGCACTCCCATTATAAAAAGCCTTTAACTTGATGAAACGTATAAGAAATTTCTGTATAATCGCCCATATTGATCACGGAAAAAGCACATTAGCCGACCGACTGCTCGAATACACCGAAACTGTATCCGGCAAAGATTTGCAGGCTCAAGTGCTTGACAATATGGACTTGGAGCGCGAACGAGGTATAACCATCAAAAGTCACGCCATTCAAATGAATTACAAATTGAATGGTGAGGAATATATTTTAAATTTGATAGATACACCCGGACACGTTGATTTTTCATATGAAGTTTCACGTTCCATCGCTGCTTGTGAAGGCGCGTTGCTTATAATTGACGCTACGCAAGGTATTCAAGCTCAGACTATTTCCAATCTTTATATGGCGGTAGAGCACGATTTGGAAATCATTCCCATTATGAATAAAATGGATATGGATAGTGCAATGCCTGAGGAGGTTGAGGATCAAATTGTACAGCTGTTGGGAGTGAAGCCGGAGGAAATTATCCGTGCAAGCGGAAAAACCGGAATGGGAATCGATGAGATTTTGGAGGCGATCGTTGAGCGAATCCCCGCGCCGGTAGGAGATCCCGATGCACCGCTTCAAGCGCTTATTTTTGACTCGGTTTTCAATTCATTCCGTGGAATTATCGCCTACTTCAAAATTGTAAATGGTACAATTAATAAAGGTGATTTAGTTAAATTTGTTGCCACAGGCAAGGAATACGATGCTGATGAATTAGGTGTTTTGAAGTTAGAAATGCTTCCTATGGAGTCGCTCAGTGCCGGGAATGTAGGATATATTATTTCCGGAATTAAAACTTCGAAAGAGGTGAAAGTCGGCGATACGATTACTCACGTGAAGCGTCCGTGTGATAAAGCCATTTCCGGCTTTGAAGAGGTGAAACCGATGGTTTTTGCGGGAGTTTATCCGATTGATGCAGAGGATTTTGAGGATTTAAGAAACTCGTTGGAAAAATTGCAATTGAACGATGCTTCACTTACGTTTGAACCGGAATCTTCAGTTGCTCTTGGTTTTGGATTCCGTTGCGGGTTTTTGGGAATGCTTCATATGGAGATTATTCAAGAGCGCTTGGACAGGGAGTTCGATATGAATGTTATCACTACGGTTCCCAACGTTTCCTATAAAGTTCACACCAAGAAAGGTGAATTATTGGAAGTTCATAATCCATCGGGATTGCCTGATATTATGGCAATTGAAACAATCGAGGAGCCTTATATTCGTGCTTCCATTATTACTGCAACCGATTATATCGGTCCTATTATGACGCTATGTCTTGGGAAGCGCGGTGAACTTATTAAGCAGGAATATGTTTCAGGTAATAGAATTGAACTTGTTTATGATATTCCGTTGGGAGAAATTGTGTTCGATTTTTATGACAAACTGAAAAGTATCTCCAAAGGTTATGCTTCTTTTGATTATCATATGAACGGATATCGTCCCTCTAAACTGATAAAATTGGATATCTTGCTGAACGGAGAACCTGTAGATGCACTTTCTTCGCTTATCCACTTTGACAATGCTGTAACGCTCGGTCGTCGTATGTGCGAAAGGTTAAGAGAGTTGATACCAAGGCAGCAGTTTGATATAGCTATTCAGGCAGCTATCGGTGCGAAAATTATTGCTCGCGAAACGATTAAAGCGCTTCGAAAAGATGTTACAGCAAAGTGTTACGGAGGTGATGTGAGTCGTAAACGTAAACTGCTCGAAAAGCAGAAAAAAGGTAAAAAAAGGATGAAGCAGATCGGCTCTGTTGAAGTGCCTCAGAAAGCCTTCTTAGCTGTGCTTAAATTGGATTAATCTCTGTTTGTTGCAGTTAATTATCAATGAAAATTCAAATTCATATATTTTATTAGGTAATCGGTCTAACATGAAAAGTCAGTTAGACCGATTATTTATTTTCCATACAGAAAACTGTTAAATAATTATAATATACAATTTTCCTATTTATTTTTGAGAGTAATATTATTTCATTATGACTTTAATCATTATTGCTGTATTTGTTGTTGGATATGCGGCTATTACGCTGGAGCACAACATAAAAATTAACAAAACAGCTCCCGCGTTAATCACCGGAGTCGTTACTTGGGCTATCTATATTTTGACGCAATCAGACAGTGCGTTGGTCAACGAACATTTGCTCGATCATTTGGGTGATATTTCGAGTATATTGTTTTTTTTGATGGGTGCAATGACCATTGTAGAACTGATTGACAGCTATAATGGGTTTGAAGTGATTACCGAAAAAATCAAAGCAACGAAGAAAACAAGTTTATTGTGGATAATCAGTTTACTTACGTTTTTCCTTTCAGCCATTCTCGATAACCTTACTACCACTATTGTGATGGTATCATTATTGAGAAAACTGATTAAAGATCAAGATACTCGATTATTTTATGTGGGAATAGTCATTATTGCTGCTAATTCGGGTGGCGCGTGGAGTCCGATTGGAGACGTGACTACTACCATGCTATGGATTGGAGGACAGATTTCTGCCGGCAATATTATTATTCGTACTTTTTTACCCAGCCTGATAAGTTTAATTGTACCGCTTACTATTCTGTCATTTCAGATGAAGGGCTCAGTAGAGCGTCCATTCCTGGCTACCGAATCCTACAAACAACTTTCCCGTATCCAGCAAAAATCCATTTTTGCTCTTGGAATCAGCTTGTTGATAATGGTGCCTATTTTCAAAACGGTGACTCATCTTCCGCCTTTCATGGGAATGATGCTCGGAGTCGGAATATTGTGGGTAGTAATTGATCGAATGCATCACAAGCATACGGAAGGAGAAGTAATAGAAGTGAAAAAACGGTCATTGGTTTATGTCCTTTCACGCATCGATTTGGCAAGTATTTTATTCTTTTTAGGGATTTTGCTTGCTGTAGCTTCGTTAGATGTTTCAGGAGTTTTAGGCGAATTATCACAATTTTTGGATGAAAAAATCGGAAATTTGAGTGCTATTGTCATGACAACCGGAATTGCATCATCGGTTGTAGATAATGTACCCTTAGTAGCTGCCACGCAAGGGATGTACTCCCTTGCAGATTTTCCGATGGATCATTATTTATGGGAATTTTTAGCCTATTGTGCCGGTACAGGAGGTAGTATTCTGGTAATTGGATCGGCTGCAGGTGTAGCTGCTATGGGAATGGAGAAAATTAATTTCTTCTGGTATGTAAGAAAAATAAGCTGGATAGCATTGATTGGCTATTTTGCGGGTGCATTTTTCTATATTTTACAGCATTATCTTATACACGGAACATTAAATTACTAAACTATCGCAAGCTTAATCTGACATTTTCAAAAGGCTTGCTAACGAGTGACC
>LSQX01324208.1_pt1 | contig 19606 bp, 16 predicted proteins | sample 654561 | NCBI WGS metagenome assembly LSQX01 (sample SAMN04489861, study PRJNA283612) | anaerobic digester metagenome | isolation source: 4 biogas reactors fed with cattle manure at either 37C or 55C with and... | place: Denmark: Kongens Lyngby | collected 2014
CCTTATAAACAGAATATTGACTCAATATCAGATATTTGCGGAGAAAAACATTGGCAGTTGACTTTCCGTATAAAAATTATTGAATGAATTAAGAATTATCATGATATAAGTTTTGGCTTTATTTGATTAATAATTTTAATTTTACAATGTCACGAGAATGTTATTAAATAAATATAAAATAAATTTGTTATGATCATGGAGGGTAAAATAACTTTTAATGAGCTGCGTAAGATCAAGGACAGCTTACCTGACGGTTCTATCAGGAAAATTGCAAATGAATTTGATATCACTGAAGAAACCGTCAGGAACTATTTTGGGGGAGCTAATTATACAAACGGAGTTGCTGTGGGTATACATATGGAACCGGGACCTAACGGCGGCATAGTGCTTCTTGACGATGTAGCTATCCTTGAAAGGGCAAAAGAGATACTGCATGACGAAAAAAGCTGAAATGTTTTAACTAAATGAAAAATTTACCGATGCAAAAATTACATCAGGTTATATTAATTGTATTTATTGGAGTAATCATGGTTTCATGCTCAAAGGAGAAACCCTGGCAGCCTCTTTTTAACGGGGAAAACCTTGATAACTGGGAAAAATATCTGGGTACGCCCCTCAGGGGTTTTGACAGTCTTGCACAAACTGCCACAGTGGATAAAGTGTTCTCAGTCGTTGAGGAGAACGGCGAAAAGATAATCCGCATTTCCGGAGAAATCAACGGATCCCTTGCTACCAGGGATACCTTTTCTAATTATCACCTGCAACTGGTCTTTAAGTGGGGGGATGAGGTATTTACCAGCCGGAACAGCGGGTTGCTATATCATGGTTTCGGGCCTTTTGGAGAAGCATTGGGCACATGGATGGTCAACATCGAATGTCAGTTAATGCACGAACGTATGGGTGATACCTATCTGATGGAAAACACTTATTGTGAAACTTCTGTAACTGAGATTGAAGACGGGTTCAGGTATTCTCAGGAGGGGGAGGTAAAAAAATTCAGCAGGGACCATAACGGTCAGGGGATCAGAAAAGTCCTTGATGCTGAAAAACCTGTTGGTGAGTGGAATACTATTGATCTCTATTGTCTTGGAAGAACATCTGTTCATGTTGTTAACGGCCAGGTTGTGATGGTTAATAACAATACCGGTAAAGTTGAGGATGGTAAAATTATACCTCTCTCAGGAGGTAAAATTCAGTTGCAGTCAGAAGGAGGCGAGTTGTTTATTAAAACCTTACAGATCAGGCCTTTAACAAAATTGCCTGAAGTATTATCCGAATAAAAGAGATGTTCATGGAAATATATTAGCGGCTGTTATGATATCCCGGTTTTTTGACGGGATATTTTTTTCATACTAAATGGAGATGAAACCGGGAAATAATTGTTTCGGATATAATGTTTCTGCTGTTTAAGATTTCGGGTAATACGTTACATTTATTGAACTGTTTTTGTAACTTTGGGCAAAGGGTAATGATATATGCAGGAAGCACTTTTTTATGAAAAAACGGACAATGATGAGGTGATTTGCAGATTATGTCCCCAAACCTGCCGGTTAAAGCCTGGTCAGACAGGTAATTGCAGGGTCCGTGAAAATGTCGGGGGAACTCTTTATACACATGTTTACAATAAGGTTGCAGCAATTGGGGTTGATCCGGTTGAAAAAAAACCTCTTTATCATTTTTATCCCGGCATGGAAATATTTTCTGTAGGTGAGGTTGGCTGCAATCTCCATTGCAGTTTTTGTCAAAACTACGGTACATCTCAGTGTTTTGCCAGCGATTTCGGTGGATTTCATGAGATAACACCAGTACAGCTTGTAGAGAAGGCGCAAAGAGGCTGGCACAATATCGGTATAGCTTATACTTACAATGAACCATTTACCTTTTATGAGTTTATGACTGATATTGCCAGGTTGGCTCATGATAAAGGAATGAAGAATGTAGTTGTTTCCAATGGATATATAAATCCTGAGCCACTCAGCAGCCTTATTCCTTTAATAGATGCTTTTAATATTGACCTTAAGTCTTTCGATGATTCATTCTACCGGAAGCAGGTAAAAGGGAATCTGGGGCCGGTGCTTGAGTCTCTGCAAATAATTGCCCGGAGCGGCAAACATCTGGAAATAACAAATTTGGTAATTACAGAATTAAATGACGGACCTGAACAGTTTGAAGCAATGGTGAAATGGATATCCAAAGAGCTGGGCGAAAAAATTCCTTTGCACATTTCAAGGTATTTTCCGCAATACAGATTAAATTTGCCCCCCACACCGTTAGAAAAATTGCATCAATTGTATACTTTGGCAAAAAAATATCTTCATCATGTGTATCTGGGGAATGTACCAGATGAGTACAGGTCTTCTACTTACTGCCCGAACTGTGGGGCACTTCTGGTGGAGAGAGAACATTACCGTATTAAAATTATCCAGCAGGGCTTTAAAGGATATTGCACGGAATGTAATACTGATGTTAATATTCTTATTTAAAAAAGCCAGTTCCCTTTTTACATATCGGGCTGAAAAAAAATACTTTGAGCAATAATAATTTACATATATGAATTTTAGTGATTTAAAAATACATAAAGATATACTGGACGCAATTTTCTATATGGGGTTCAAAAATACAACCCCGATCCAGGAGCAGACTATACCCATAATACTGGAAGGAAAGGATCTTATTGCATGTGCACAGACAGGAACCGGAAAAACTGCAGCTTATGTAATTCCTGTTCTTGATATGATATTAAGCAACCCGGGAAGCCAGACAAGTACTCTTATTCTGGTCCCTACAAGGGAGCTTGCATTACAAATTGACCAGCAGGTCCAGGGGATAGGATATAACCTGGGTATTCATTCAATTGCGGTTTACGGAGGAAGTGCGGGAGAAGACTGGGGGCAGCAGAAGAGAGCACTCACAGGGGGAGCTGACATAGTTATAGCCACTCCCGGTAAACTAATATCACATCTTAACCTGGGATATGTTAAGTTTGATACAATAAAGTATCTGATACTTGATGAAGCCGACCGTATGCTTGATATAGGTTTTTTTGACGATATAATGAAGATCATTTCATTTGTTCCCAAAAAGAGGCAAACACTTATGTTCAGCGCAACGATGGCACCTAATATAAGGTCTCTGGCAGGAAGGATACTTAATAATCCCAATGAGATCAATATTGCAATGTCGAAGCCGGCTGAAGGTGTCATACAAGCGGTTTATTTATGCTATGATAACCAGAAAACAGCACTTATTAATAAACTTATTGCTGACAAGCCTGATTATAACAGCATATTGATTTTTTGTTCAACTAAAAAGAAGGTGTCTGAACTTACACGTTCCCTGAAAAAGTATAATAATGCGGAATCTATATCTTCCGACCTGGAGCAGGCAGAGAGGGAAAAGGTTTTACAAAGATTTAAGGCAGGCCAGACAAGGATTCTGGTGGCCACTGACGTCCTGAGCCGGGGGATCGATATAAAAGGTATCGACCTTGTAATTAACTTTGATGTCCCGGGAGATGCAGAAGATTATGTACACCGTGTGGGCAGGACAGCCCGGGCTGATGCTACGGGAGTGGCACTTACCCTTGTAAATGAGAAGGATATGGGGAGCTTTCAGAGTATTGAGAAACTTATTGAAAAGGAGATCATAAAACTTACAGTTCCCGGAGAGCTTGGAAAAGGGCCTGAATGGAAAGTAGGACGGCATCGGGGAAAAGGGCAGTGGAGAAAAGATGCAAATGGTAAAAAGAGGAATCCTTCCGGCAGGAAACATTTAAAAACATAGAGGTCAAAAAATGTTGTTACCTTTTTGAATTGGTATATTTAACGATGTCAAAATAGCGGGCTGTATATATATATAATTTCTGGCCAATATGTTTAATTTCTCACAGTACAACTATTACCCGATGATAAAAACTGTAGCGATACTTCTTTCAGCAATATTTTATTGTAACTGCGGACTGACACAGAGCGATGGAATAATAACCGGAGCTGAACAGCCGGAAGAGTATCTGCCCCTCTTAACAAACAGAAGAGTTGGGTTGGTGGTAAACAACACTTCTCTTTCAGAAGAGGTTCATCTCGTCGATTTTCTGATGAGCAGGAATATAAATGTTACTAAAATTTTTGCTCCTGAGCACGGTTTCCGGGGTGAAGCGGCAGCCGGCGAGATAATCAATGACGGCGTGGATTTAAAAACGGGAATCACTGTTGTTTCACTTTATGGGAAAACTAAAAAGCCTTCCCCCGGGCATCTGGATGATGTGGATATTATCCTTTTTGATATTCAGGACGTTGGCTGCAGGTTTTATACATATATATCCACCTTGCACCTGGTGATGGAGGCGTGTGCAGAAAAAGGAATACCAATGATCGTAACTGACAGGCCTAATCCGAATGGTGATTATATTGCGGGTCCTTTGCTGGAATCCAGATTCACTTCTTTTGTGGGAATGCATCCTATACCTGTTGTGCACGGTTGTACAACCGGAGAACTTGCCCTTATGATCAACGGGGAACACTGGCATCAGGCCCCCCGAAAATGTGACCTTACAATAATACCGGTAAAAAATTATACTCATTCGACAAGTTATTCACTCCCGGTAAACCCTTCGCCAAATTTACCAAACGATCTGGCAGTCAGGCTTTATCCTTCATTATGTTTTTTTGAGGCCACAAGTGTAAGCGTGGGACGGGGAACTGAATTTCCCTTTCAGGTTCTGGGTGCTCCCGTTCCTGAACTGGGTGACTTTAGTTTTACCCCCCGAAGTATTCCCGGTGTGGCAATGCATCCCCTTCATGAAGGGAAACTATGCTATGGTATTGATCTCAGAAAGTCAGGTGAAATCCCGAAATTCACTTTGAAATATTTTATGGATTTCTATCATAAATACGGGGATGAGAAGAATTTTCTGACGCGGGAAAATTGGTTTAATCTGCTGGCAGGGACCGATAAACTAATTTGGCAGATAAGGCAGGGTTATTCCGAAAAAGAGATAATGGATTCATGGAAGCCTGAACTGGAAGCGTATAAGGAATTAAGAAGTAACTATTTGTTATATCCTGACTTCGAATAATATTTTTTGTGCTATAATAGTTGCAAAAAAATGTTAAAAATTGTAAATTGATTTTATATATTTGTAGTAATAACAACCAGGTTGTTTCGTTAATACATAAAATGATTCGGAGATTGGCAAAATATCTGCTTCGTACGGCTATAGTTATTTCTATACTCGCTTCACTCTTTTCGTGTGAAGATGAGGGATATCTTAATTCTCCCGATGCGCAACTGCTTTTTTCCAGAGATACTGTTATGTTCGACACCATATTTACCAATATCGGTTCAACAACCCAGCATTTTAAAGTCTATAATCCATATAATGAAGATGTATTGATATCGAGGATACGTGTTGCTAACGGGGATCTTTCTAATTTCAGACTTAATATTAACGGTGAAATTGGCAATGAAGCATATGACATTGTAATCCCTGCACAAGACAGTATTTTTATTTTTGTGGAGGTTACAGTTGATCCCAATGGTCAGAATATGCCCATGGTGGTGCAGGATTCCATTGAGTTTGTTACGAATTATAATTTCCAGAGTCTTAATCTTATTGCTTACGGTCAGGATTTTAACCTGATCAGGGACGGTTATATTTCAAATACTGACTGGACTTCGGAAAAACCTTACCTGATTTATGGATATGCTTTTGTTGACAGTACCTCAACACTTACTATAGAGGCCGGTACAAAGATCTATTTTCATAAAAATTCGGGACTTTATATCGAGGGTAACATAGTGGCTGAAGGAAACTATGAAAACCCTGTTATATTTTCATCAGACCGCTTGGAACCCAGCTATAAAAATATTCCAAATCAGTGGCACAGAATTATACTTGAATCCGGCAGTCATGGTAATATTTTAAATTTTGTGACCATAAAAAATGCCAATATTGGCCTGCAGGTAGGTACTATTGAACATGATGGTTATGCAAGCCTTCAGATAAATAATTCGAGAATCGAAAATATGGCATATGCGGGCCTTTTTGCATTGAAGTCGAGAATAACAGGATACAATAATGTAATAGCCAATTGTGGTTTTTACGCAGCAGCCTTTCTGGCAGGGGGTAATTATGAGTTTTACCATACAACTATAGCTAACTACTGGGGTAATTATTCCCCCAAAGCAAGAGCTTCATCATCAGTAATAATCTCAAATTTTTTGCCGGTAAAAAAGGCAGACGGAACCTCTGTTATATATAACGGTGATCTCGAACGTGCTTTTTTCGGGAACTGTATAATTTATGGTAATTTTTCCAATGAAATTGAATTGGGAGATAACAATGAGAATATGTTTAATTATTCATTCGATCATTGTATTCTGCAGGTTCCCGATACCCTCGACCTGTCTGACAAAGATCATTATAAAAATATATGGAGAGGTAAGGATTCCGATCCTAAATTTGTTGATCCGTTCGATAAACATGATTATTCACTCGATACCCTGTCCGCTGCAAAAGATATAGGAAATCCGGCATTTGCAAAAAGATTTCCCGTAGATATAATGAATAAGGACAGATTGGCAGATGACGGCCCGGATCTGGGCGCTTTTGAAAGAGTTGAAAAGAAGAAAAAAGATTAAATACTTTCTGTTAACCCTATATTGTCTTTGTATTTATACCGGATTGTACCCCCAGGATCTTCCGGAAGTCTATAATATTATCTTTTATAATGTTGAAAACTTATTTGATGTGCATGATGATCCTGAGATATCAGATGATGAGTTCACCCCTGATGGATCAAGAAGATGGACAGTCAGGCGCTTTAACAGGAAGCTTACTAATCTTTCGAAAGTAATTTTAAATTCTTCAGGCTGGGAACCCCCGCAAATGATAGCTTTGTGTGAAACGGAAAACAGGTATGTCCTTGATAAGCTCCTCTCCTTTACTGCATTGAGGAACCTGGATTATAATATTATTCACAAAGATTCTCCCGATGACCGGGGTATTGATGTTGCGTTTTTGTACAATCCCGGTATATTTGATCCATTGGAATTCAGATATTTTCCCCTGACTGATGAGGAGGGTGAATTGATAGCCACGCGGGAAATAATGTATGTTTCAGGAATTATTGACAGGTCAGATACCATTCATATTTTTATTAACCACTGGCCATCAAGATATTCAGGTTTACTTAAGAGCAGGGGATTGAGAATGCTGGCGGCTAAAAAATTGCGGTCTCAGATTGAAAGGCTGTTTACCAAAAATCTAAATCCGAAAATTGTAATAATGGGTGATTTTAATGACCAGCCTGATGATATAAGTATTATTGAATGTCTGAAAGCATCATCAGATATTGGAAATTACCGTGCGAACCGGATTTATAATTTGTCAGCCGGCTGGCCGGATAATTACCAGGGAACAACTAAATACAGGTCCCAGTGGTATATATTTGATCAGATTATGGTATCAGGGAACCTGCTTGAAGGCCAATCCGGGTTATTTACTGAAAGAGAGTCAGCAAGGATTGTTGACCTGCCATTTTTATTTGAACAGGATGACCGGTACGGTGGGGTAAAGCCGCTGAGAACCTATTACGGGTATACATACCAGGGTGGTTTTAGCGATCATTTGCCTGTTATACTTCAATTAAAATCTGTACCCTGAGCAATTTATAACCCTAATTCCTTTGCTTTTTTTTGCATAAAAGAGTAGGCCTCATCAAAGTTATTTTCTATTTTACCATCAAGAATTGCCTCTTTAATTGCATTTTTGATGATTCCAACCTCTTTGCAGGGTGGCAGATTAAAGGTTTTCATGATCAATTCTCCTGAAACCGGGGGCTGAAAATTTCTTATTTCATCTTTAACCTCAATCTCTTTGAGTTTTTGCCGGACGATTTTGAAATTTTTCAGATAGCGTCTCACCTTTTGGGGATTTTTGGAAGTTATGTCGGCTTCGCATAATAGCATCAGGTCATCGATATCGTCACCTGCTTCAAATAGCAGCCGCCTTACTGCTGAATCGGTTACCTCTTCTTCGGAGAGTATTATAGGGCGCATATGGAGTTTTACTATTTTCTGGACATATCTCATTTTTTCGTTCATGGGAAGTTTCATTCTCCTGAATATACCCGGGACCATCTTAGTGCCGGCAAAATTGTGGGAATGGAAAGTCCAGCCTTGTCCCTCCTGATATTTTTTGGTGACCGGCTTAGCTATGTCATGCAGAAGGGCTGACCAGCGCAACCACAGATTGTCAGTATCTTTGGCAACGCCATCAAGTACTTCAAGTGTATGGTAAAAATTATCCTTATGTCCGACTCCATTTATAACTTCAACACCTTTAAGTCCGGCCAGCTCAGGAAAGATAATCTCCAGCAGACCGGTTTCTTCCAGCAATTTAAAACCAATTGAAGGTTTGTCTGCCATAATGACCTTGTTTAGTTCATCAGTAATCCTTTCAGCTGATACAATCCGCATTCTGCTGTTATTTGCGGCAATGGCCTTCAATGTTTCGGCTTCGATTGTAAAATCAAGCAGGGCAGAAAAACGTATAGCTCTGAGCATTCTGAGTGGATCGTCAGAAAAAGTTTCATCCGGGTTCAGGGGAGTCTTTATAATTCTGCTTTTTAAATCGTTAATGCCGTTAAAAGGATCGGTCATTTTACCGAAATTATAACTGTTTAGTCCCAGGGCAAGAGCGTTAATTGTAAAATCCCTGCGGTTCTGATCATCCTCAATTGTGCCATTTTCAACAATCGGTTTACGTGAATTGCTGCGGTAAGATTCTTTCCGGGCACCTACAAATTCAACTTCAAAATTTCTGTACTTAAGCTGTGCTGTGCCAAAATTTCTGAAATAATTTACTTTCGGTTTTGGCTTTATAAGTCCGGCTACCTTTTCTGCCAGATCTATTCCGCTTCCTACGGTCACAATATCAATGTCCTTTGACCTCCTGTTCAGTAACATATCCCTGACATAACCTCCGATAACATAAGTATCCTGTCCCAATTGGTCTGCTGCCGTCGAAATATGTTCAAAAATCCTCTGTTTTAATTTTATATCCATTATAAGGAATATATCTTTATCGTAATCATATGACAAACGTGGTAAAATCGTGACAAAATTACAATATTTATAATTATAACGGGATTTATTCGTAATTTGGGAAGATAAATCAAGTAATTTTAACCCAGTCCGGTTAATTGCATTATTTGTTATATTGTGCTGATAATCAGGAGAAGAAGAAATTTTTACTGACTTTGGGGATAAATTATAAGGATAGCAAAAAAAATATGGTATTATATTTGATATTGGGTATGCATTATTATAAATATGTATATAATTTAAATTAGTTAGAGATGTTGGAATATTTAACAAAGGAGACTTTTAAAGAGAAAGTATTTAACTGGGAAGAAAATAAGGATTGGAAATATGAAGGAAGCGTACCATGTTTAATTGATTTTTATGCTGACTGGTGCGGACCGTGCAAGATGGTAACCCCTGTGCTTGAAGAGCTTCAGAAGGAGTATGGTGACAGCATAATAATCTATAAGATTGATACCGAGCAGGAACGCGAATTAGCCGGGATGTTTGGAATACAAAGTATTCCTTCCTTACTTTTTGTGCCGGTTGAAGGTCAGCCTCAAATGGCTATGGGGGCTTTGCCCAAGGCTACTTTTGAAAAGGCTATTTCTGATGTGCTGAAGGTAGAAAAGCCAATAGAAAATTAGAGGAATTCAAGGACTTGCTCTAGTTTGATTCCGCGGGAACCCTTGATCAGTACTGCACAATTGCTGAGCCTGTTTTTATTCAGGAAGAGGCTCAATTTTGTTGCATCGGCAAAAGATCTGTATTGATATTTTTTTGAGGCTTTTAAAAAGACAGGGCCGACAAGAAAAACCTCCTTAAATGAGTGTTTCTTTATTAGATCAAGTATTTTGGTGTGTTCCTGATCTGCATAATTTCCCAGTTCAAGCATATCTCCAATGATCAGGCATTTAGGCTCAGGAAAGGTTGAGGTAAAACTTTCAATGGCAGCCTGCATGCTTGTAGGATTTGCATTATAGGCATCCATTACAATTGTCAGCCCTCTTTTTTTTATAATCTGTGAACGATTGTTTTCAGGATTATAATTTTGTATAGCCAGACTGATCCGGGCAGGACTAACGCCGAAGAAATTACCAATACAGGCCGCTGCCATGATATTGGCAAAATTATATGTTCCGGTTATCCTGGTACTGATATATAGCTGTTCTCCTGGAAGGTTAACTTTGACATTCAGGTAAGGAGGAGTGGATATTGGTTCTCCGGTAATATCTGCATTATGAGTACCGTAACTTATTTTATTTGGTAAGTTGGCAGTTAGCTCTTTCAGGATGACGTCATTACGATTGTAAAATAGTGTACCTTTTTTTTCAGAAATATATTTATAAAGCTCTGCCTTTGTTTGCTTAATCCCTTCAAATGAACCAAATCCTTCAAGGTGGGCCCTGCCGATATTGGTAATTATTCCGTAATCAGGGTCTGCAATTTTACAGAGAGTTTCAATTTCACCGGGGTGATTTGCTCCCATTTCAACGATTCCTATATCAGTACCGGCAGTCATTTCGAGAAGTGTCAAAGGTAAGCCGATATGATTATTCAGGTTTTCTTTTGTAAAGGAGATTTTGAATTTTTGTGACAAGACTGCTGCTATCAGCTCTTTGGTAGTTGTTTTTCCATTTGATCCGGTAACAGCAATTATGGGTAGTCTGAGTTTTTTTCGGTGAAAGGTTGCCAGACTCTGCAGCGTTTGAAGGACATCATCAACCAGTATAGTTTTTCCCTCTGTATAATAATTTTTATCGTCGATCACAGCCCGCACAGCTCCCTTATTCAGAGCATCAGATGCAAATTTGTTACCGTCAAAATTTTCTCCCCTGAGAGCAAAAAATATACATTCTCCCCTGATCTGCCTGCTGTCTGTGGCAATTACAGGAAATTTTTCATAAAGCCTGTATATCTCTTCGGTATTGATCTTACGGTGATGTTAGAATCCTTCAGGACTTCCTACTCTGGTCATTGCACAGCGGAATCCCAAATCATTTTGAGCACTGGTTTGTTCAAGATACCTTCTGGTACCTGGTACAAGCCAATATGCCCGGTCTTTCCACGAGCCGCCTTTATATACCCTTACTTCATCATTTATCAGCGAGGAGAAGGAACCAGGCCTGTCGTCTTCAACATACATATCTGATGTTGTTCTCTCCTCTTCTTCTGTATTCCAGTTGTTGGATTCAACTATTTGCGATTCTTTATTGCCATCCCTGAAGTTACGGTAGTCTGCAATAGTGTCGTGGATTATTTCTCCGTATTCGTTCCGCATCAGGTCTCCGTTGTTATCGCGCCTCGGCTCAGTAATGACATTTCCTCTGAATGGCTGAAACTCCTCGACGTCTAAAAATGATAAAGGTCTGTAAACATCAGCTACCCATTCATTTACATTTCCGGACATGCAATAAAGCCCATAGTCGTTCGGTTCGTATGAGAATACAGGTGCTGAAATATCTGCATTGTCATTTAGTGAACCTGCCATACCCATAAGGTCACCACGTCCCCTTATAAAGTTAGCCCTTAAACGACCTTTGGTTTTGCCTTTGTCTTCTCTCAGATAACTTCCGTTCCATGGATATATTTTACGGTCGGTAAGCAGTTCATCTTCGGTATTGCCAATAAGTCCATATGCAGCATATTCCCATTCTGCTTCTGTGGGCAGCCTGTATGTAGGCAGCATTATCCCGTCTTCCCATCTGACCCTTCGTGCTGATCCGTCCGGATTTTCCTGGGGTTTTTCACCTTCAGTACCCTGGTACATGCCGGCAAGATATGTCTGGGTTGTGAAAATATTTTCGCCAGCCTGGGTATTATCATGTTGCAGGATACTCTTCTCAACAAGCAGTTTTTCGTTTACCCGGTCTGTGCGCCAGGTACAATATTGCTGGGCCTGTTCCCAGGATACTCCAACTACAGGATAGTCACTATAGGCAGGATGCCTGAAGTAGTTGTTCACATAAGGTTCATTATATGCCAGGGCACTCCGCCAGAGATTTGTATCGGGAAGAGCTGAATTGATCCTTTCCCTGTCGCCCGGATAAACCCTGCTCAGCCAATGTACAAACTCTCTGTAATCCTGGTTGGATACTTCTGTTTCATCCATGTAAAATGATGCTATTGTAACCCTGCGGGGATGGTTGTCCCATTTATACATAACATCCTGTTCCACACGGCCCATTGTAAAAGTACCTCCCTGAATGAACGCCAGTCCGGGACCAGTTTCCTGGTCATAACCAGACAAATAAGGTATATTGCCTGTCTCTTCAGAATTATATTCCCAACCTGTTGTCCGGGAACTTTGGCTTTTTTTACCACCGAATAACTTGCATCCTGAAACTGATATAACCAGAAATAGCAACAATAATGTTCTTGGTTTCATTTATTTAACTATTTTCTTTAATTGCTTATTTTCGTATGTAACTTACACTCATACATATGCATCCCGACTTTTATCGGAATGCCCGTTTCATTTTATTTTGATTGCCAACAAATATAACTGATTTGTTGTATTCTTATTGTTCAACTTGAATATAAAAATAAGTGATTTTTCACAAAGGTACAACAATTAATATTTTTGGAGATAAATAATTCAATGAAGCGAACATGAATTTTCATCATTTAAAATTCACAAAAAAGAATGATTAAAATTTATGTGAGAGTGAGGAACGAACGGTTCCATATGTTCTTAAATTTTTAATTAACTTAATTACAAATAATTACAAAATTTTAAACAGATGAAGATGCATTACAATTCCCGTGTGATAATATGATAAGTCCGGCAGTTTAATAATATTTTTATGCTGTAAATCGGGCCTTTTTCTGATAAATTGTTAGCTCTTTCCCGAGCAATATTTATTTTTGAAAGGCGTTTAAACATTAATTCTTGTCGCTGATTGATGAATAAATATTTATACCTGTTTTTATTTATTTTGTCCGGATTCTTCGTGAATGACATCCGGAAGGAGGTTGTTATGATTGACTGGTATCCGTCTGATACTCCGCAAAACGGACTGGGATTATCTTTTACGGAGGCAGAATATCCCGATGGTATTGAGGGGGTGCCGGTTTATTACAGGCCGGTTGTTATCGGGGATGAAAATTACGATGCTCTGTTTGCAGTTGAGAATACCCTGTTTGAGGAGTTGGACCAGGAGGGGGGACTTACCTTTAATGATAACATTCCTGATGAGGTTATATTAAAGAAGGGTGAATTCAGGTCAGGTAACAATAGAATCATACAGATTCAGATCCCTGCAGTTATCAGGAGAGATGATAAAATATTACTTCTGAAACAATTTGAATTGAAGCAGATACCGGTGACGATGAAATCAGGATCAGTTGCTACTTTAAACTGGAAGAATGAATCGGTGTTGAAAGGCGGGAAATGGTTTAAAGTCAGTACAGCAGGGAAAGGAATTTATAAAATACCATATTCCAGACTAACTGAATGGGGATTTTCCAATCCGGAGAATGTAAGCATATACGGAGCAGGCGGATTAAGCCTTACAGGGAAAGTTGGTATTGTCGAATTTGATGATCTTCCTGAGATTAGTCTCTGGCATGGTAAAAATAATGGTACAGACTGTATCTTTTTTTATGATCCGGGAACCACAAGATGGCAAACCGGGTCCGCGGAAAGTAATTTCCGGCACATGTTAAATCCATATACTGCCGATGGGTACTTTTTTTTGCATGAAGATACCGGACATTCGAAAATGATAGAACCGCAAGATGAGGTTCAGGGAAATCCAACTCATCCGGTAACTTCTTTTGACGAATACTCATTATTAGAAGCAGAAAAATTCAATCTTTTAAGATCAGGCTCAAAATGGTTTGGAGATAAATTCATAAACGGCACAACCAGGAATTACACCCTGCCTGTACTTGATCAGGAAGACTTCAGGGAAATTTCGTTGCGTATAAATGCTGCTGCCCGTTCATCAGCCTCTTCAGAAATGGTGGTCTCGGCCAACCAGTCGGTATTGGGCAAGATAAATTTTGCACGGGTTAATACATCTGATGTTACATCTGTCTATGCCGACATGAAAGAATCGGGTTTTAGTATATCCGGGGAGGATAGCCAGGTAAGTCTTATTCTTAAATATTTCGGCAGCTCTGCAAATCCGGAGGCCTGGCTTGATTATATTGAAATAAATTACAGGCGGAAATTAAAACATTACAGGGAGGATGTGCTTTTTTTCAGAGATTTGACTTCAGTTGGAGAAGGAAATGTACTGGAATTTGCAATTGAGTCAACCTCACCGGCTCTGAAGGTTTGGGATGTTACCGATATGTTCAGCATTAAAGAAATAGCTTTAACATCCGCTGGCGGAAAATTTGTCGGAAAGAATTCCTCTTCAGAATTAAAAGAATATGCAGCTTTTGACCCGGATGGTAATTTCCCCGAACCAAAAGCGGTGGGTGAATTGGAAAATCAAAACCTGCATGGTATCGAAACGCCCGAATTTCTGATAATAACCCATCCGGAGTTTTTTTCATATGCAAACGAACTGGCAAATTACCATCGGTCATATGACGGGATGAAAGTCGGGGTTGTCCGCTCGGATAAATTATACAATGAGTTCAGTTCCGGCAGAAAGGAGGCCACAGGAATTCGAAATTTTATCAAAATGTTATATGACAGGCAGGAGGGGCTGAAATATGTATTATTATTCGGAGACGGCAGCTATGACAATAAAAATATAAACCAGGGCAATAAAGGGTTTATACCTACATTTCAGTCGGATAATTCTTTGAATCCTTTAGCTTCATTTGTAACAGACGATTACTTTGTGCTTCTTGATGAAGGTGAAACGGTTTATGACGGTGCAATGGATCTGGGTATAGGGCGTATACCTGCATCTTCCGGACAGGAAGCAGAACTTGTCCTCAACAAGATAATGACATATAATTCACCCGAAGCCTTGGGCAACTGGCGTAACAGGGTCTGTTTTATTGCCGATGATGAGGATGATAACCTCCATATGTATGATTCTGAAAGACTGGCAGGCCTTGTAAACGGTAATCATGGTGAATTCATTACGGATAAGATTTATTTTGATGCCTACAAACAAATTACTGGTCCCGGAGGCGAAAGTTATCCTGACGTAACCAGGGCAATTAACGACAGGGTGAAAGAGGGAGTATTGATCTTGAATTATGTGGGCCATGCCAACGACCGTTTTATTGCTGATGAAAATGTACTGGATATAAGTCATATCAATTCATGGTCAAATTCAAAAAGATTACCAGTCTTTGTAACTGCAACATGTGAGTTCAGCCGGTTCGACAATGACGAAACTTCTGCCGGTGAATATGTACTTTTAAACAGGAACGGAGGTGGAATAGGGCTTTTTTCGACCTCAAGGCTGGCATTTGCAGTTTCAAACTATTTTATAAGCCGTAGTTTTTATTCTTATGTTTTTCAAAAAGATACAGACGGGAATCCCTACCGGATGGGTGATATCATGAAGCTCGCCAAGGTAAATACAATCAACAGCATAAATAAAAGAAACTTTGTCCTCCTTGCAGATCCTGCCCTGAGGCTTTCATATCCGCAGTACAGGGTGATTACAACTGAGATCAACGGACAGCCTGCTGCCGGACAGCCTGACACCCTCGGGGCGTTACAGCAGGTCACCGTTTCAGGCCATATTGAAGACGGCAAAGGAAGGATGATGAATGATTTTACAGGGGAAATAATGCCTTCTGTTTATGATAAGGCAGCAATGATAAAAACATTGGGAAATGCCGGTCAAACCCCTTTTGAATTCAAGGTTCAGGAGAATATCATCTATAAGGGAGTGGCAAATGTGATTGATGGCAAATTCACTTTTAGTTTTGTAATACCTAAAGATATCTCCTATAGTACAGGAGAGGGAAAGATATTATATTATGCTGAAAATGGCCAGACAGATGCCCATGGTGTGTTTGATAATTTTTATATCGGGGGACAAGGATCTGATGTTGTTGATAACCAGGGGCCGGAAATTGAACTTTTTATAGATTCACGGGATTTTGTTTCAGGCGACAAGGTAAATAAAAATTGTACGCTTCTGGCTTTTCTTTCTGATAATAACGGTATAAACACAGCTGGCACAGGTATAGGACATGATATTACAGCAATCCTGAATAACGATCCTTCAGCTATTATGGTGCTTAACGATTATTATATGGCAGATATGAGCAACCATACCGGAGGAACTATCAGTTTTCCCCTGAGGGACCTTCCGGCAGGCCGGCATTCCCTGAAAGTAAAAGCATGGGATGTGGCAAATAATTCTGCCGAAAGCGAGATAGAATTTGAGGTTATTGATAATTTTCAAATTTTTAATATTGTCAACTATCCTAATCCGGTGACTGATCATACCTTTATTTCGTTTGAACATAACGAGCCGGATGCAACTTTTAATGCGATTTTTGAGATTTTTGACATCAGCGGAAGAAGGCTGGATTATTTTAAGACAATAGTCGGCTCAGGAGGTAATATCAGTAATCCCGTACGCTGGGATACCGGAAGTTCAGGAAAAGGATTCAGAAGCGGGGTCTATACTTACATTATTACTGTTAAAAACAGAGACGGGGCTGTAACTTCGGGATCAGGGAAGATGATAATATCGCATTAATTTTTCATATTGGTGTACTTTTTTAATAAAACCTCCGTTCTCTAATTTTATCGGATTGTTGCCTGCGCAACAATTTTTATATTTGCAACGCTCAATTTTGTATTAATTATGATCAAATCAGTTCGATTATTTTTTGTTTTTGTAATTGTTGTAGTATGTTCTAAAAATGGATTTGGCCAGGCTACTACATCAGGTGCCAATACCATTACAACAGCTGTTCCTTTTCTCTCCATAACCCCGGATTCAAGGGCAGGAGGTATGGGGGATGCAGGAGTTGGAGCTACCCCGGACCTTAGTTCCCAGCACTGGAATCCGGCAAAATATGCCTTTATGGAAAGTGATATGGGTGTTAGCCTTTCATATTCGCCATGGCTTCGTGCACTGGTTGCAGATATTAACCTTGCATATCTTTCAGGTTATAAAAAGATAGATGACCTTCAGACAGTCAGCGGCTCTTTGCGGTATTTTTCACTCGGCGATATTATCTTTACAAGTGAGTACGGTACATTTGAAGGCCAGCAGAGTCCCAATGAATTTGCAATAGACCTTGGTTATACCAGAAAACTATCTGATATATTTTCCGGTTCTGTTGCAGTCAGATATATCAGGTCTGACCTGACCGGGGGCCAGCTTATAAACGGTGCCGAATCACATGCCGGTAATTCTTATGCTGCCGATGTTGCATTTTATTTATATAATGAGTTCAGGGCTAACCGGCGTGATAACGTATTATCAGCAGGTATAAATATTCAGAACATAGGTGCGAAGATCTCTTACACTGAAGGTGAAATAAAAGATTTCATCCCAACAATGTTAAAGTTGGGAGCTGCTTATACAACTGAACTGGATCAATATAACACTTTTACTTTTTCGGTGGAAGCAGATAAGCTGCTGGTTCCGACTCCGCCCGTCGATACTATGATTTATGAAGATGGATATGTTATTTATCCGGGAGGGCCTACCTCTGATAAATCAGTGATTGCCGGTATGTTTTCTTCTTTTTCGGATGCCCCCGGAGGATTTAAAGAGGAGTTGCAGGAAGTTAACCTTTCTGCCGGAGTTGAATATTGGTATAACAGACAGTTTGCTTTGAGAGCAGGTTATTTTTGGGAACATGAGAATAAGGGAAACAGGAAATATCTGACAGCAGGGGCAGGTTTCAGGATGAATGTATTTTCTCTGGACTTCTCATACCTGTTGCCAACGCAGCGAAATCATCCGTTGGAAAACACACTGAGGTTTACTCTTTCATTTGACGTGGAAGCTTTTGGCAATCAACAATAAAATGAGTTACAGAGTAGGACAGGGATATGATGTACATCGCCTGGCCACGGAAGAAACCCTTTGGCTGGGAGGAGTGTTGATTCCTCATAGTAAGGGCACAGTGGCCCATTCAGACGGGGATGTGCTGATACACGCTATTTGTGATGCACTATTGGGTGCGGCCGGACTGGGTAATATCGGATTGCTTTTTCCCGATACCTCTGTGAAATTTGAAAATATTGACAGCAAAATATTGCTTAAAAAAACCTGTACCCTGGTTCAGGAAAACGGGTTCACAATAGTAAATATAGATTCTACCTTAATCGCACAAAATCCACGATTAAATCCCTGGATCCCTCAAATGGTAAATGTTATGGCCGGAGTTCTTGAAATTGATCCCGGCAGGGTTTCTGTCAAAGCAACAACTACCGAAAAATTAGGCTTCGAGGGCAGGGAAGAGGGAATATCTGCACAGGCGGTGGTTTTATTAAAAGAAACAGATGGTTGATGAGAATTATTTTCATAATTTTGAATAATAATTTTAATCATATGAAGCGAAATATTCTATTAGTTTTAGCTGTTGCCGCCAGCCTGTTTTTGTCAGGTTGCGGTTATAATAAAATGGTTTCTCTGCAGGAGCAGGTTTCCTCGCAGTGGGCCCAGGTGGAAAATGTATATCAGCGCCGTGCAGATCTGATACCAAATCTTGTTAATACCGTTAAAGGTTATGCTGAGCACGAACAGGAGACCCTTACCCAGGTTATTGAAGCCCGGTCGAAAGCCACTTCGATGAAAATTGATCCCGATAATATGACACCGGAGGCAATTGAACAATTTAACCAGGCACAGGAAGGGTTATCCTCTGCTTTAAGCCGTCTGATGGTTGTGGTAGAACGTTATCCTGATCTGAAGGCAAATCAAAATTTCCTTGATTTACAGGCACAGCTGGAGGGTACAGAGAACCGGATTGCTGTAGAAAGGATGAAATTCAATGAGGTTACCCAGACATATAACTCATATATAAGACAGTTTCCGCAGCTTATATATGCAGGTTGGTTTGGATTTGACAAAAAACAGTACTTTGAAGCACAGCCGGGGGCTGATACAGCTCCGGAGGTGCAGTTCTAAAGGAGTTTGGCATGAATATAAGGCAGTATTTTTCGAAAGAAGAGGTAGATGAAATAGTTAATGCAATAGGTGAAGCTGAGCTGAATACATCCGGAGAGTTAAGGGTTCATATTGAGAAATATTGCAAAGAAGATGCACTCGACAGGGCAGCTTATATATTTAAAAAGCTTAAAATGCAGAACACTGCCCTTCGTAACGGAATTCTGTTTTATTTTGCAATTGAAGATCATAAGTTCGCCCTCGTTGCCGACAGCGGAATAAACCAAAAAGTACCTGAGAATACCTGGGATGAGATAAAGAATTTTATGGAAATTGATTTAAGAGAGGGCAGGTTTTTGCAGGGACTGGCTTCCGGGATCAGGAAGGCAGGTGATCTGCTAAAGCAGTATTTTCCTTATCAGAGCGATGATAAGAATGAACTGTCTGATGAGATTTCATTCGGAAAGAATATCTGAAATTAAATCCAGATAAAAATTTGAATTTGAATTTGAATTTGA
>LSQX01017140.1_pt1 | contig 19604 bp, 21 predicted proteins | sample 654561 | NCBI WGS metagenome assembly LSQX01 (sample SAMN04489861, study PRJNA283612) | anaerobic digester metagenome | isolation source: 4 biogas reactors fed with cattle manure at either 37C or 55C with and... | place: Denmark: Kongens Lyngby | collected 2014
AGCGCGTAGCTTCGTCGAGCGGGAGGGTAACCCTATGCTCCAAAAGTTGTAACAAATGGCTGACACTTTCTAAGTTTACTGTGATAAGACACAAAGTCATTGATTAAATGTTTGGTATGGAATAGAATATACTAACGGCAAAGAACCAACGCCGGATAAAAACGGTTAGAAGAAGGTAAACCAATTGATACAGTCCCTAAAAGATAAAAAGCAATATGAGTTGGGGATGGCCTGCGCCATCCTCTGCGCCTTGGTATGGGGAGTACTTCCTATTTACTGGAAGTCACTGGATCCTATCGATTCCCTGGTGATTATATTTTATCGTATCGTTTTAACCTGCATAATAGTATTTATTGCAGGCCTTCTGGTGTACAAATGGAAAGGAATCGTGGAGCCCTTAAAGAAAAAAGGCGCAGCTTTCATATTTTTTGCTGCCGGATGCGTTATTTCCGTCAACTGGGGGCTTTACATCTGGATGGTCAAAGCGGGTTATATTATACAAACCAGCATAGGCTATTACATAGAGCCTCTCATGGTCTGCGTTTTTGGTGTGCTGTTTTTCAGGGAAAAACCCGAAAGATACAAAATAATAGCAATCCTTCTGGCTTTGGCCGGCGTTTGCGTCATGCTCCTTTCCTATGGACAAATTCCTGTACTGGCTCTGGTTCTGGCCGTCTCTTTCGCCACCTATGCCGCCATAAAAAAGAAGCTTCAGACACCGGCCTTGTTATCGCTCTTTTATGAAACGGTATTTCTGACTCCTATTTCTGTAGGGATCATTCTTTATATGGAGTTGAGCGGCAGGGGCGCGTTTTCCGTAGCGGAGCCTCATCAGATCGCGCTCTTATCTCTGTCCGGACTATTTACAGCCATCCCCCTATCCCTGTTCGCCATGGCGGCAAATCGCATCAGCTTAGTCGCGCTGGGAATTACCGAATATATTTCACCATCCATAGGTCTGCTTCTGGGAATTTTTCTCTACAAAGAACCTTTTGATATTTATCAGTTTATCGGTTTTACTATTATTTGGGGCGGACTGGCCATATTTACTGTAGGCGGAATCCGATCCCATAGGGCAACGGAAAAATCGGTTCAAGCGGCCGAACCGATGGAAGCGTCGGAGATACCTGACGATGAAAACCGAGGTGCCCGTTCATGAGAGCAGACAATGGTCCTAATGAAAAGTCCCTAACCGCTTTACGCGTGGCATTTCTCTATTTTGGCGTGCTCATGGGTGCCGGTTTTGCTTCGGGAAAAGAAATGTGGCAGTTCTTCGGTGTGTTTGGATTCATGGGCTTTTTTGGCCTTTTGGTAATTGGGGTGCTTTTTGTAGTTTTAGGCCTTATGATCGTGTATATCGGAAACGGGCTTGGCACCGGCGATTTAAGCAGAATCATATTCCCTTATGAACATCCCTTGTGTGAACGAACAATAGGTATAATTGTAGCTGCGTTTCTTTTTATGGCTTATTTTGCTATGCTTGCGGCAGGAGGCGCGCTGATTGAATCCCAGTTTGGCATACCGCGTATGGCAGGAAGCACCCTTCTCATGTTTCTCATCGTGTTGACCACGGTGAAGGGCTTCGGTACTGTATCCGCCCGTTTGGGGAAGGTTGTTCCCATATTATTAGTCGCTACACTGATAATGGCGTTTGTAATATTGTTTGGGGAATTCGGCTCCATTGAAGGGAAACCCTCTGCAGATGCAAGTCCGCTGGCCCCGAATTGGATGATTGCAGCCTTTGTTTTTGTTTCCTACAATATGATGGGAGCTATCCCTATACTCGGGAGTTGTACCGTTTACGCCGAGGACCTGCGGGTTGTAAAGCGAGGCGCGGCAATGGGTGGATCATTTTTGGGAGGATGCGCTTTGGTATTGTATTTAGTCACCCTGACTGACCCGTTGTTGTCTTCGGTTAGCGATCTGCCCATGTTAGCTTTTGCGCAACGGTTATCCTCTGTTGCGGGAGTTCTCTATTCCATCGTGCTGCTCATATCCGTTTTCGGGACGGCTACAAGCTGCTTCTATGGTTACTGTACAAAGCTGCCTGAAAATCACATCAAAACTTTAATAGTGTGGGTGTCTGCCTTGGCAGGCTTGATCGTTTCCATGATGGGTTTTTCTAATATTGTGGCCTTCATCTATCCGCTGCAAGGCTATCTGAGTTTAGTTTTTCTTGCGTTGATGATATGGAACTTCATCCGAATAAAAAAAGGACGGAGGCAAACCGTCGAATTTAATTCTCTTACATCTTCAATCGACAAAAAGAATAAATAAACACAACAAAAGGAAAGATTTAGTACTTTTTTGTTGACACCGCAAATGTTGAGTGGTAGAGTGGGCTTGGATATATATCCACAAAAAGGCAAACTCAGCGAAAGCTGGGGGCGCAAAGCTATAGGGCCTAAGGATTTATCTATGGTAGCCAGTTGCCCACAATCCAGAAACAAGAATCGTACAGTTAATACCTGAACGAGGAGTTGTCAGGGCAACGGCAGACCGAACTATGGTTGCCGTTTTTTAGTGTGACAACTATGTCAGACGAGCGTTTTAGCAAAAGAAAGGATGTGGAAATTATGAAGCGGTTTGTATCAAGAATTGCAATGGCATTGATGGTGGTGGCGCTCCTAACCGGCTCCGCGTTTGCAGGCGGTCCGGTGACGGAAATACCTGCGCCGGGTATTGAAGCCGATTATTCCGTCACGGTTGATCAGCCGGTATATCACCCCGGCTCTACAGAAGCGAAGATCCTAAGGATTGCTGAGAATGCAAATGCCGATGTAGATAAAGAAATTGCCAAAGCGCAACGTGATGCCGGTAAGGTTAAGAATGATGCGGATTTAGATCGCATAATTGAAAAATTACTGAGCAAAACGGAAACGATCGTAGCAAAAGCCATCGAAAAAATTGAAAAGCTGGGAGGGGAGGCGGAATGCGAGTACGTGGAAGTACTCATCGGCGACAGAGTAGTATTGGTGGATCCCCTAAGAATTGTGAGATTGTAGAAAACAGATACTCTGTACAGCTACCGGAAAACATATCGACTTTCCTGATCAGCTTTGTCGCCAAAGCCCGAAACTACCCCGAAGTAAGACGAATTTTCTTGTATGGATCTTATGCCCAAGGCAATTGGAATGATGAGAGCGATATAGATATTGCGGTATTCATTCGAAACGGTGAGAAAGAGAAGACCAGAGAGGTTTATAAGCGGCTTTCCGCTCTCTGTTATGATTACCCTTTCGATGTCCAGATACAGGTATTTTTTGAATCTGAACTGCAGAACCCAATGGGTATTATTGAGGAAATAACAGGATATGGCATCGAAATATCGAACCTTTAATATTAGAGATTCATAGCGGTGAATGGAGTAATGTCTGGTGAAAAGAGTACATATTCAAACTGGGGGAGTAGGTCTTGCCGAATGTAGCCACAACGGTAATAAAATCCGGTTGCTTATGTCTGAGAGAAATGTGGAAGTAATCCATATGGAAATTCTTCCGGATTCGATTCTATGGATGAGTCCGGGAGACCAGGACAGTACGGAATACTACTATATTCTTGATGGGAAATTATTATTGTTACTGGATGAAAAAGAGCACACCCTGGGTCAGGGCGATAGCTTCTCTGTGTCTAATATAGATGCTGAATTCTCCGTCAAGTGTCTGGAAAAGGTACGTCTCCTCTGTATTTCCAACAAGCCTATCTATGATGACATGTACCATCATATGGGTAGTTTGAAAGAACTGGTGGAGAGGACGGAACGAAAAAACCGTTATACCTATGATCACGGGAAAAGAGTGATGCAATATTCTCTTTTGCTGGCGGAAGAACTCAATATAGATTCTTCAACGATAAACGTAATGGTTATGGCTGCAGCTCTACACGATGTAGGCAAGTGTTTTCTGCCTGACCATATTCTTTCGGCAGACAATGAACTGACTTCCGATGACAGGATGCAAATAAGGAAGCATCCGTTGAACAGCTATCGCCTGATCGCAGAGAAGTTTGATGAACGGACCGCCGATATGGCGCAAATGCATCACGAAAGATTGGACGGCTCCGGTTATCCCTTCGGACTGAGAGGCAATGAGATTCCATTAGAAGCCAGGATAATCATCGTTGCAGACGTTTTTGACGCGATGACCACGGACCGCCCCTATAAAGCAAAGAAAAGTTTTTCGGAAGCCATAGAGGAATTGGAGAGTATGCAGCATCAATTTGACAAAAAAGTAGTTTCCGCTTTGAAGCGGCTATATCAGAACGGTAAATTAGTTGAGGAGTGAACGGAATGACAGCAGCAGAAAAGTATGTTTACTGGAGAATCCTGTCGGATTACGATTTTGAGACTGCAGAATGCCTCATCGCGGGAAGGCGTTGGCCTTATGTGGCATTTGTTTGTCATCAAGCCGTAGAACGCTTGTTAAAAGGCATGCATGTCTATCATACAAAAAAAGAAACACCAAAAACTCACAATCTCAATTATATTTTCAATCGAATCATAAAAGACGGGTCATTTCTTGCGGGACTGAAGGACCGCCAGGCCTTTGAAAATGAAAAAGCGGATAACATCGAGTTTATGGCAGATCTGATGTATTACTATATGAGCGATTATCCGTTTTCTTATAATAAGGTAATGGAAAGGTTCATAGATGAAGAGAAGGCTATGGAAATTTACCACAGAACATCAGAACTGCTGAAATGGCTCAAGCAATTTCAAACAGACCGAGATTATCAGAGGGTCGGGGAAGGCATAATTAAATGAAAAGGATGAAAAAGCAGACCATAACCATAATAGTACCGATAATAATTGCCTTTTTTCTGTGCTTCCTATTAACAGGCTGTGGAAAGACGCAGGTTGTCGACACCATAGTAATTGGAAACGGGCAGATGAGCGGTGTTTTCAGTCCGTTCTTTTCAGAAACGGCAGATGACCAGGTCATTGTAAAGCTAACTTCAATGTCCCTTCTCCGAACGGATGTTAACGGAGAACCTCAACCTTATGCGGCCACCTGTCAAGTTTTGGAGGAAAAAGATGCTTCCGGGGAAGTAGTCAATACTACCTATCGATTTAAGCTGCTTGATGGCCTTAAGTTCAGTGACGGCAAACCGGTTACGGCAGATGATGTTATCTTTTCTATAAAAGTCCTTTGCGATCCGACTTATAACGGTCTATCTGCCGTAGGATCGCTGCCTATAATCGGTTTAGAGGAATACAAGTATGACCGGCCAGATTATGAGGAAGCAGTAGACTCCATAAAGATCCAGGCAGAAGAACTTCCCGACAGCTATGTGAAAGAATATATTATGGAGATGGCAAAGGCCGACGTTGCAGCATATTCAAAGGAAGATATCGCCGCCTATCTTGGGATCGATCTGGATCCTTCTATGAGCGAGGAGGCTATGACAGACTTTCTCATCAACGCATATTACGAATTCGAATTGAAATATGCCTATGATTATTATTTGGAAGGTGCAAAAGCCGCTTATTTCGATCAACTTATCGAGGAGCAGCTGGCGGACCATGATGACAGCATTGCCGTACCTGAGATTTCCGGAGTGATAAAGGTAGATGAAAGGACGGTAGATATCAGGCTGAAGGGAGTAAATCCTACGGCCATCTGGGAGCTGGGCGATATTGTAGTCGCTCCGAAGCATTACTACTGTGAAGGTGAGCCGGAAGGAGAATTGATAAAAGGCAAGCTGGATGGGATTCGACAGCGAAGCGGAAAGCCTCTCGGCGCAGGCCCGTATATTTTTCACAGTTATGAGAACAACGTGGTCACATTGAAGGCCAACGAAAACTACATTTTAGGCAAACCGCAAACGGAAAACATCAAGGTGGTAACATCTAATGCATCCAACATGCTCGATGCCATAATGCTTTCGGAGATCGACATCGCTCATGTGCCGGCTACGGAAGACAATCTCATAAAGGCAGAGAAGAACGGCCTTGTTGCCATGACCGCAAACTTTCCGGGATATGGATATATAGGGATCAACAGCGCCAATATTTATGATGTAAATGTAAGGAAAGGATTGCTGTGCTTGATGAACCGGGAACCGGCAGTAAATACCTATTTCGGAAAGCTGGCAGAGGTGATAGAAAGACCTGTTTCCAAGTCATCCTGGGCGTATCCGGAGCACGCAGAGCCGGCCTACACATATGATCCGGATCAGGCGTTAGCCTATTTTCGCAGCGCAGGATACGAGCAGACCAGGGTTAACGGAAAGACAGTGCTTGAAAGGGATGGCGTCCAGTTATCCCTGATGGCGGGAGTCGGTGGTGAAGGGACCATGGATCACCCTGCTGCACTGGTATTTACCCAAATGAAAACGGATTTGGAAGAGATGGGAGGAAGGCTGGAGATCATTGATGCGGACATGTCCGTGCTGGTGGAAGGCCTGTATCAGGGGAGCTGGGACCTTTGGGCCGCATCCTGGGAACTTGCCGTGGATCCAAACATGAGCAGCCGCTATGTAACCGGTGCGGAAGGAAACTATTATGGATTATCCAATGCAGAGCTGGATTTGATGCTGCAAAAAGCAGATTCAACGGCAAATATGGAGGTTCGGAAAGAACTTTACCGTGATGCAATGGAGCTCATCATGGATGAAGCGGTGGAACTACCCTTATACCAGCGCCAAAATCTGTTGGTATATAACCCTGATGTCATCCACAGTAAATCCATGCCTGGCAAAATTAGCGAATATTATAATTTTTTTGAGGAAATTCATAAAATTTGCTTGTTAAATTAAAATAATTGTTATATAATAGCAGTGTAACATAATTTTTATTATTGTACCTACATAGCAAAATACGAGCGTCAAGGGCAAACCCGGCGAAAGCCGGCGACGCAAAACTACAGGGTCTAAAGCATCTAAAGATGCCATGACAGCCAGCTGCCGAGAAGGATTTTGCGCTAAATATGAACATCCCTCTACAGACAGACTTCTGTCTGTTTAGAGTCAAATGTTTATAACAGCTACAATTCGGCAGCGGATTGTAGCTTTTTATTTTGTGCGACAGGCGGACGGGTTTGACGAGCCGCCTAAGGGAGGAGACAGGGATGAGCATGGAATTGCTGTATACAGGTATAACTGCGGGCTGTTCCGGAGCCATCGGCGTCAATTGTATTTATGCTGCAAACCGGACGCTGATTGCTGCCAGGCTCCGGGAACCTGATAAACTGAAGAGATCGAGAAAAAGAATTTTGATTGAATCTCTGTCCTTTGCCGTGCTCTTCATCCTTATTCTTTTCGGAACACCAGATTTATATGGAGCACTTTACCGGATGGTGCTGCTTACAATCCTGTATGGCGTTGCAGTGTCCGATACGTTGTACCGGATCATTCCAAATGAATATGTGATCCTGATCGCTTTAACCGGGATAGTCATGCTGGTTACAGGTCATAGTCCTGTATCTGCAGCTGAGGCATTGTTAGGAGGAACGGCAGGCGGATTGCTATTTATCTACCCATTTTTTAAAGGTCGGTCCTGCGGCGGCGGGGATGTGAAGTTCTGTGCGGCCGCGGGGCTTGCCGTCGGCCTCACGGCACTCCTGGCTGCGCTGGTCACCATGGGATTCATACTTTTGTTTTATACAACCTATAAGCTTGTGAAAGACAAGGAGCTTGTTCTTTCCAAATTCCTGCCGCTGGGCCCGGTGTTGGCCGCCTGCATTACCATACAGGTGGTTCTCCTCGACCTATTTCCCGGCTACGGCAGGCTTCTATCGTGAAAAAGGGGAGGAAAGGAGTGATGAAATCACATTAATGATCCCCATTAAAAATAGATCCGTTATTCCCAAAACCAGTGTTCGAAGAACATAAACCGAAGAAGAAACGGAGGAAAGGAAAATGTTGAAAAAAATTAATGAACTTATGGTAAACGAAAGCGGTCAGGGCATGGTAGAGTACGGCCTGATCATAGCGCTGGTAGCAGTGGTTGCCATTGTAGGATTGGGTCTCCTGGGAGGTGGCCTGGACGATATCTTCACAGATATTACCCATAAATTAAAGGTTGGTGAGTCTGGAGGCTGAGCATCAGAATAAATCCACTTAACAATTCTTGGCTCGATATGAATAGCAATCCTATGTATATATTGGACGGCAACCGCTGCATATCCGCAGCGGTTGCCGGAAACAAAAGGAGTCCGGAGAAAGGCAGGGAAACAGGTTATGCGGAATCAAAGACGGCTGATCCCACAGTTAAAGGTGTTGAGATCCGAAAGCGGTCAGGCTCTCGTAGAGACGGCGATTGTTCTTCCTATTGTCATTGCGCTGCTCTGTGGAATCCTCGAATTCGGATGGATGTGCTTCAACCAGATCAACATTGCCAATATGGCCAGGGAGGCGGCCAGAGAAGGAATCGTATATTCCGCCGGCCATACCGATCTCAATGCATTATCATCTCAAATGGTCGAAAATGCACCTGCCAACATGAGGGACAAGCTGACGGTGGATATAAGATTTAGCAATTCGAGCAGCCCCAGGCAAGGGGATGTAGTTGTTGATATCACATACCGGGCTTCAGCCATCACACCGATCCTGGGTCTCCTGACGGAAAGCAACGAATATGAACTAAATGCACACTGTACGATGAAGGTAGAGTGAGATGAAAAAGAGGAACCCCATTTTAGCGGCCTGCATGTCAGGTATTTTAAAGGATGAAAAAGGAAGTGCCTTGATCCTTATGACAATAGCCTTGGCCGCTATGCTGACCATGGCTGCGCTGGTGGTGGATGTGGGTATAGCCTATTGCCACGGAAGCCGCCTGCAGAATGCAGCGGATGCCGCTGTCTTCGCGGGAGGAAGGCTTTTGCCCGCGGAGGAATGGGACACGGATAGGTTGTGCGCCATCGAGGACCGGACCCGGGAGTATTTGGAAAAGAACGGCGTCGCTCCCGAGGAGATTGTCTCCATCGACTTTACGGATTTCATCGACGGATCCTATTATGGCCTCCAGGTGTTCCTTAACACTCAGTCCGAGACGGGATTTGCAAGGGTGCTGGGAGTGGACAGCATTGCCGTGGACAAGCAGGCGGGCGTCAAGGTGAGACCCAGCCTGTCCGCTGACGATGTGGTACCGGTCAGCGTGGTGAAGGATGAATTGGACTATCTGTTGGAGCAAGACCAGACAGAGCATATCATTTTAAAATACGGAGGCGGAGACGGAAGCAACGGTGCTTTTGGCGCAATCAATTTATCTGGAGTCAAGGGAGGCGGCGCCAACCAGTATTACAACTGGATCCTGAGCGGCTACACTACGGAGATTGCCATAGGCGAAAAAATGTATCCCATTGAACCCGGAAATATGGCAGGTCCCACCTCTAAAGCCTTTAATGATAGATATACTTCCTGCACCCATTTTCCGGAAGAGGGAGGATGTACTCTTCGGAAATTTGAACCTACCTGCAAAAGAGTGGTTAAGATTCCTGTAGTAGAGTACATCAACCCTCATAACGTTCAGATCGTCGGATTCGCTGTTTTCATTCTGGAGGATTGCTATGCAAACGGAAACGCCGGCGAAGTGCAGGGAAGCTATGTAAAAACAGTCATAAACGGTACGGCGGATTATAGTGCAGACGCGGATCTCGACAGGGAGTACGGGGCCTACTGCCTGACACTCTCGCGATAAGGAAAGGTCATGATGTCATAAATGAAAAAGGTATATTTAATTTCAGCTATATTGGCAGTGCTTGCAGGTTTTTTGCTTTATCAATATATGGCGGATCTGGAAGACCGGTATCGGGAGGACTATACTCCCGTAGCGGTGGCTGCCGTGAAAATTGAGGAAAACACCCAGCTGCACGCGGACATGATCCGCATTGAGGAGCTTCCTGCAGAAAGCGTTCATCCGTCGGCGGCGGATAGTGTGGAAATGCTTCTTGGTGGAATTGCATCCCAAACCATATATGAAGGTGAGCAGATTCTTCGCTCCAAAGTGCGGAACACAACGGAGAAGGAGGGGAAGATGTCCTATTCCGTTCCGGAAGGAAAGCGGGCGATGACCATTTCCGTAGATACGGTTTCCGGAGTGTCCGGGTTCCTGCGGGCAAAGGACAGAGTGGATATCATTCTCGTCGGTTATCAGGGGGAGGGAAATGAAGAGAAGGAAATTTCCGATATCCTTCTGCAGGACACAGAAATTCTTGCTGTAGGAATAAATCCGGACAGCCGGAAAGAGAGCTATGAGCCTCCGGAACCGGTGACGGTAATCACACTGATAGTAACGCCCCAAGAAGCTGTGAAATTAAGTCTGGCCGGATCGGTGGGGCGGCTGGTGGCTGTTCTGCGATCGCCTGCAGACCATGAAAAACCAGCAGTTGCGCCCGTACTAAAAGATCAGTTATGGCAATAATCGGTTTGGATAAAAAAGATGCGGAGGAAACCGATGGACAGGATGAGGAGACCCGCCAGGGTCAAGTTGAGAAATATACATTTCAAAGGCGGAAGACACGCTGAAAAAGAAGAGAGGAATGCAGTAATTATCGCTGTGTTCGGTTCCAAAGGCGGGGTGGGAAAGACCACAATCGCCGTAAATCTCGCCACAGCGTTGTCACAAATGGGGAAGCGAACAGCCTTGCTTGACTTTGATCTTCAATTCGGAGACGCATCCATCTTTCTCGATCTGGATAATAAGCAGGGAATCAGTGAGCTGGTTCAGGAAGGATCCATTACAAGGGAACTCATTCGAAGCTATTTGCTGCTTCATAAATCGGGCCTTTCTCTGCTTCCTTCTTCGGATCGGCCGGAATATGCGGAAATGGTCCAAAGCAGCCATGGAGAAAGCATCATCGCAGGAATTGCCAAAGGATATGATTTCGTATTGATCGATCTTTCTACTCAGATGAACGATCTCAGCCTTACGGCCCTGGAGAAAGCGGACAGGATCCTCCATGTGATCAATCCCGACATTTCTACACTGCGCAATGCGAAGAAGACTCTGGAACTGATGAAGGCCCTCAAGCTTGATCATAAAATGCAGGTGGTTCTCAACAAGGAGAACAGCAGTACTATAAAAGCCAAGGAAATCGGCACTCTGATGAATATGCAGTTTCTCGCGAAGATACCTGTCGAGAACAAACATGCTGTAGCTTCACTAAACAGGGGAATTCCGGTGGTAATCAATGTGCCTAGATGCCTCATGTCCAAACATCTGATAGAGCTGGCCGGGAAGATAGGAGAAGAAAACTATGGGTTTGCTGGAAAGACTTGATATTAAACAGGAACAACAGCAGGAGCAGAGCGGCGGCCTTACAGAAACACTCCCTCTGCGTTCTGATGTGAATTACCAGGAACTTCGGGCGAAAGCGCATCGAGAGGTCATTGAGCGTATGAATAAGCTGGGAGACCGAAATCCTGCATCGGATGATCCGGGAGACATGTCACAGGTTGTCAAGGAAATTATCCATGATGCGGTAAATAAATACGGCAGCGAGATTCATATCGCAGAGAAGCACAGGATTTCTCATGAGCTTTACAATGAGGTGACGGGCCTGGGTCCATTGGAACAATTGCTGGAAGATGACAGCATCACGGAGATCATGGTGAACGGACCGGAACAGATTTACATCGAAAGAAACGGCAAGCTCTGCCTTTCCGATGTGCGATTTCGCGACAACGAGCATGTACTCAATGTAATAGACAAAATCGTTGCTTCCGTAGGCCGCCACGTGGATGAAGCCTCGCCTATGGTAGATGCCAGACTCCAGGACGGTTCCAGAGTCAATATTGTCATAAGCCCCGTGTCTCTAAACAGTCCGGTAATAACGATAAGAAAATTCTCAAAGAATCCCTTGACCATAAAAGATCTGCTTCGCTTCAACTCGCTGTCCTTTAATATGGCGGCCTTTTTAGAAGCGTGTGTGAAGGGGAGAATGAATGTAGTGGTGTCCGGAGGTACCGGAAGCGGTAAGACGACTCTGCTTAACGTGCTGTCGGGATTCATTCCCAATTCGGAAAGGATCATCACCATTGAGGATGCTGCGGAACTGCGCCTCCAGCAGCAGCACGTCATCACTCTGGAAAGCAGACCCCCAAATCTGGAGGGAAAGGGCCAGATCAGCATTCGGGATTTGGTGCGAAATGCTCTGCGAATGCGCCCCGATCGCATTGTAGTGGGAGAAGTTCGCGGAGGAGAAGCTTTGGACATGCTTCAGGCCATGAACACCGGACACGACGGTTCTTTAACCACGGCTCATGCCAATAGTCCCAGGGATCTGCTTTCCCGGCTTGAAACTATGGTTCTCATGTCGGGGATGGATTTGCCCGTAAGGGCCATTCGTGAGCAGATAGCCTCCGCTGTGGATGTAATCATTCAACAGTCAAGAATGATGGATGGAACGCGGAAAATTACAGAAATCTGTGAAGTAACGGGGATGGAAGGAGATGTGATCGTTACCCAGGAGCTCTTTCGCTATGAGACCGAGGGCGAGCTGGATGCTTCCGGAAAACTGAAAGGTCGTTTTTTGGCCAAGGGTACTGTACCTTTATTCATGCCCCGTTTCATAGCCGGCGGCGTCTTTGTGGACAGCGCCTGGTTCTCTGAATAGGGGGGTGGTGCTATGTACCTTTGGATAGGGATCCTATTGTCAACCATAGTACTTTTTATTGTTTTTGCCGCTATGTTCAAGGCTGTTTTCGGAAGCCGCCTGGATATTCGGCGAAGGCTTCGTAAAGACTTGTCTGAGAAACGGGAAGAAAACGAAGAGAAAAAAGACAGGGCAAAAACGCCGAAAAAAAGCCCCTTAAAAAAAATGCTTTTCTTTGTCAGCAGCAGCTATATTGATAAAGTGGACGATCAACTGTCCATGGCTGGTATCCCACTGAAGGCAGAAGAATATTTAGCCATACGCATCCTCAGCATATCAGCGATTCCCGCCCTGATTCTTTTTTTCGAAGGGAATCTTATCGTATGTGCCGGGTTTGCCATCATGGGCGCTATGTTACCTCCGGTTATCCTCGCTCTGCACGCCAGGAAAAGAAGGAACCTTTTTCACATGCAGCTATCCGATGCCTTATCTGTAATATGCAATAGTCTTAAAAGCGGATTCTCTCTGCCGGTAGCTATGGGAAGCATCTCTCACGAGATGCCCGATCCCATCGGCAAGGAGTTTGCCCGGCTGGTAAGGGAGATGCAGCTTGGCATGTCCCTTGAAGAAGGGTTCCAGCGGATGGTCAGGCGAACCCAGTGTGAGGATCTGGAGCTGCTTGCCACCACCATAATCATTCAGAGACAGACCGGAGGAAATCTTGCGGAGATATTGGACAATATTTCCCAGACAATTAAGGATCGAATTGCTCTGGCGAATGAAACCAAACTTCTCACCACTACGGGAAGAACATCCGGGTATGTGATCGGGCTTCTGCCGGTTTTTCTCCTGGTGGGGTTGATGATCCTGAACCCGGGATACGTAGCCATGTTTTTTGAGACGGGAACGGGAAAAACAATGCTGGCAGCGGCAGCAGCCATGGAGCTGATAGGTTTTCTTCTCGTGAGGAAGGTCATCAGTATCAAATATTGAAACGTTTCCTGCGAATGAAATGTGATACCGCGCACAGAGGGAAAAGGATAGGGATATGCAAACTACTGTACTGTTATTTTCTATCGCCGTTGCATTATTCTGTATTGGCGCATTATCAAAGTATGGGAAGGCAGATGATGCCTATCGGCGTAGAAAGGAATCTTTAAGAGATACAAAGAGGCCTGTAAGGGATGAGGTGCTCAACAAACCCATCAAAGAGAGAATCATACCCCCATTCATACAGGGTTTAACCCGATTTACCGCAAATGCAAAATCGAAATCGAACACAAAATCGCCTTCTTATCTGCAGAATGAGAGACTTCTCAGGCAGGCAGGTCTTTCAATAACCCCGGAAGGGTACCGGTACTTTCGCATCCTGCTGACCGGAGTGCTTGTGGGGATGGCTGCCTTTACCGGTATTGTCCTGGGGAAGGGCTCTTCCGCGGCAGCTTTATGGATCCTGATTGGTATCCTATTGAGTGCTTTGCTTCCCAATTATTATGTCAAGTCACGGGCAAGGCGTCGACAAGCGCAGATGAGAGCTGATTTGCCCCAGTTAATGGATATGCTTTCTGTATGTGTAGAGGCCGGATTAAGCTTAGACAGTGCAGTTGTAAGGATCGCAGAAAAAAGCAATGGCATTATGGTTAGAGAGTTAAGGGCTACTATCAAGGAAATTCAGTACGGAAAATCCAGAAAGGATGCTTTCCGAGATCTGGCGGAACGCTATGATATCGGTGAGCTGAGAACTTTCGCAGCTGCCATGGTGCAGGCTGATAAGTATGGCATACCTATCAAGAACATATTAAAAGCGCAATCCGATAAACTCAGGGACGCGAGAAAACAAAGGGCTCAGGAAAAGGCCATGAAAGCGCCGGTGAAAATCATGATTCCAATTGTGCTTTTCATATTCCCGGTTCTGTTCATCATTCTGATGGGGCCTTCGGTAATCAACATCATGGACATGATATTGTAGGAGGAAACATGAAAGGGCAAGATTTTCTGGGTACAGGATCGAATCGGATCAAAATCTATGTAGCAGACAGCTTCTTCACTCGGCTTCGGGGTCTGATCGGACATGAATTAGCGGAGGATGAAGGGCTGCTGCTGATTTCTTGCAATCAGATACACAGTATGTTCATGTCTTATCCCATTGACGTTTTATACTTGAGCGAGAAAAGACAGGTTATTCGAATTGCCAGAGGTATGAGACCCTGGTCATTTGGACCAAGGATTAAAAACTGCCGGTTTATCCTGGAAATGAAGAGCGGCAGTGCGGAGCGATATGGTTTGACGGAGGGGGTCAGGCTGCGGTTTGAGGAGATGGAGGCAGAAAATGGCTGAGATGGATTTAAAAGAACTTCGCGAGGGTTTTGGATTCGTGGACGAGAGATTGACGTTGAAAAAGAATTTCCTTAGGGGCTATCGGAAAAAGGAAGTGGACGAGCTGATCCAGCGTCTGGAGCAGAACTGCCGCTCTATGCAGTTGGCTTTCGAGGAGAAAAACTCCACTTTTGCCAAAGGGCTTTCTTCGGCAAGGCAAGAGGTGCAGGCGCTGACAAAAACCGTTGAAGAATTGAAAGAAGTGATCCGGGGAAAAGACAGTCTACTTGCAGAATATAATGCTGAGATTGAAGAGCTGAAGGATGTGAGAGACTCACTGGCTGCTCAATTGGATGAAGTGGAGCATATACGCAACGATGAAACTCTGTTGAAGGAAAATCTGTGCTTGCAACAGCAGATTGATGAAAACCGGAGAGAAATGGAAGCCCTTCGCAGCGAGATCCTTCGAAGGGATGAGTGCATCATCCGGAATCAACAGGAGATCCAGCGGCTTTCCGACAAATCCCAGGCAGACTTGAACCTGGCTTATCGGACTCTTGATTTTCGCATGGATAAGATCCGAAGTCTCATCTCCGACTTTAACGATGTAGTTGCGGAAATGGACAGATTTATAGAGGCCAAGTTGGAAGAGATTGCGAGTGGTGCGGGCAGGTGATAAAATAATTACTATAAATTTTCGTTCTCAATGAAAGAGAGGAAAAAGAAAATCAGAGGTTACATAGTAAAAAGGATCATTATCGGCATATTTGTACTGTTTGCTCTTTCTCTTCTGATTTACGGTCTGATCCGGCTCATGCCCGGGGACTACGTGCAGAACAGCATAGCAGGCAGCACACGCCTTTCGGCCGCGGCAAAAGAGCAGATGATTAAAAGCTATGGTTTGGATTCTTCCGTGGCGGAAGGCTATATACAATGGATTTCCAACGGACTCCGGGGGGACTTCGGTACCTCTTTTCTCTATAAAAGACCCGTAGCGCAGGTTATCTGTGAAGGTCTTCCCACAACCCTGCTCATTTCGGTGACGGCTCTGTGCATTCAGTTGATACTGGCTCTGTGGATAGGCATAAGCTCTGCCTTTCAGGACAGCGCCAAGTGGAGGCTGTTTTTCGGCCCTTCCACCGTGCTGAGTATTTCCATGCCGGTTTTTTTTGCTGCGCTACTCCTTCAAAAATGGCTGGCGCTGGATCTTGGTCTCTTTCCTCTCCAGGGACAAATCTCTCTCAAGGTGGAATATACGGGAATTCTGTATATTGTGGATGTTATGAATCATCTGGTACTGCCCATCTTTACCCTGGTCCTGACAGGGGTGGGAGGAACCGCAAGGTACATCAAAGAGCATGCGGAACGCATACTTTCCTCGGATTTCGTATTTGCAGCTATGGCAAGGGGATTTGAGAAAAAGCAGATTGTAAAATATCATCTGTTGCCAAACCTTCGGGTACTTCTGGCTGTCATTATAGGAAGAGAGATCCCCGGTCTCCTCACTAAGACCCTTATCGTGGAAGAGGTGTTTGCTTTGAACGGGCTGGGCACCTCGGTTTTTGCTGCACTTTCCATGGGTGACATCCCGGTGATAATGGGATTTTCTGTTTTCCTGGCTTTTACCGTGATCTTCTGTGCCCTTGCTGAGGATATTGCATATGTTTTGTCAGATCCGAGGATCCGTCTCGGAAAAGGAGGGACCTATTATGGCGCATAAAATGGCACTAGGTTTTCTCCTGATTCTCATACTGGTATGCTTTTTAGGGCCTCTGTTCACGGAAGCGGGTGAATACGAGATTTTTTACGATGATGAAGGAAAAAAGATACTGTCACTCCAGGGGATTTCTGCCAAACATCCACTTGGCACGGATAAAAACGGAAGGGATGTTTTCGTCCGCTTGCTCTACGGTGGCAGACTTTCTCTTCTGCTGGCGACAGCTACTATGCTGCTGCAGACTCTTGTCGGAATCGCGGCGGGACTTCTTGCAGGTTATGCCGGCAAAAAAATCGACATGGTAATAATGCGTATTGTAGATCTATTTAACGCCTTACCGGATATTGTGGTCATTCTCATCCTCAGTGCCCTCTTAATGTCTTACGGAGTCGGGGGCAGGCAGAGAATAGTAATGCTGATTCTATTCTTGGCAGCTTTCGGATGGACCTTTATAGCTAAAATTGTCAGAAGCCAGGTACTGTCTCTCAGGGAATCGTTCTTTATGATGGCAGCGGAACTCTGCGGCATTCCCGTTTATCGGCGTCTCTTTGTCTATTTGCTACCCAACGTGCTGGGAAAAGTGTTTGTAGCCGTCCCTATCAGTATCGGCAATATTATCCTTACGGAAGCGACGCTGAGCTTTCTGGGATTCGGTTTACCTTATCCCTACGCATCCTGGGGGAATATGCTGAATGAAGCCATGAATCGCGATATTTTGGCAAACCATATAAATGTATGGCTTCCTCCGGGGCTTCTTATTGTTTTCTCCGTCATGGCTTTTCATCTTGTGGGGCAGGGACTGAAAGAAAGGAGGAGGCCCAATGCGCTTCAATGAGCTTCAGCTGAAGGTGGAAAACCTGTGGGCAGGCTTCCCTTCATTAGAAGAGCCGGATAGCAGCATTTTAAGAGGGATGGATTTTTCCATTCATTTCGGCGAAATCCTGGGTCTCATGGGGCCTTCCGGCTGCGGAAAGACCCTGACGGCACTTACAGTTATGGGGTTGACGAAAAGGGTCGGTGCCAAGGTCACCTCAGGTAGAATTTTGTTTTTCTGCAACGGTGATGCGGGGCGGAAGGAGATGGATCTTATGAAGATTAGTGAAAAAGACTTTCGAAAGCTTCGCGGAAAACAAATATCTATGATCTGGCAAAATCCGGTTGGGGTGCTGGATCCTGTGGTAACCGTAGGCAGGCAGTTAAGGCAGACCATTGCTTTTTATCATGGGTGGGAAAGAAGACTGACCGGGGGGCAGCGGGAGCGATTGGAAAGCGAAATGGAAGAGATACTTGAGCTTTGCGGGCTTTCGGGAGTGCATGGAATAAGAGAAAAATATCCGGGGCAGCTTTCAGTAGGAATGTGCCAGAGGGTTTCCATCGGTCTTGGTATCTGCGGTAAACCCAAGCTGCTCATCGCCGATGAACCCACCGCATCTCTTGATCATGACAGCAGGGACGGGATATTTGATACACTTTTTATGCTCCGCCGAGAGTTGGGTATGTCAATATTATTGATTACCCATGATGAGAAAAAATGCAGAGAGTCGGCCGATCGGATTATTCGGATGGAAAAAGGAAGAGTAGTGGGGCATGAATAGGAAGGCGCTTGTCGAGGTTAAAAATATTAGCAAGAGTTTTCGTGATCACCGGGTGCTTCAAGATATCGGCTTTACTTTGTGTGGAGGTCATGTGACGGGCCTGATGGGGCCTTCCGGTTGCGGAAAGACTACCCTGGCTAAAATTATGGTAGGGTTGCTGCCTTGCGATTCCGGACAGATCCTCTATAAGGGACAGGATATTCTTCGCATGGACAGAAAGAGAATGAAAGCCATAAGGCCAAAACTCCAAATGGTTTTTCAGGATTATCGGCAATCTCTGCCGCCGAATTTAAAAGTGGGGGATCTCCTTACGGAGGCATTGCTGGTTAACGGATTGGCGAAAAAAGAGGAAGCAAGGCGGGCCGTTTTACAATTGATGGAGCGCGCTGATCTTCCTCAAGCTCTTTTCCACAAGTATCCCAGCCAGCTTTCCGGCGGAGAAGCCCAGCGAATTGCCTTGATCCGAGCAGTGGAGCTGGAGCCGGAGCTTCTCATATTGGATGAAGTGACATCGGGTCTTGATTCTAAAACGGCTGCCAAGGTCATAGATCTGATTCGTCGCCTCTGTGGGGAAAGGGAAATGGCCGTTCTGGTAATCTCACACGATCTCCATATTATTCGAACTGTGACAGACCGTGTTCTGGTGTTGGAAGACGGTCGGTTGAGGCGGTAAAATTTTCCCCTGTTAAAACCGGAGAAGGAAAATAAAAAAATGGCCGATGCGCATCATAATGCGAAGGGCCATTTATTTTTGCTGCTTTTATACAATTAGCGTTTTCCATTCCTCGGGAAATTGCCTGAGCGCCCCCTTGGCGGACAACAATCCTTGTCGCGAATGTCTCTGTCCCTTCTGCATTCCTCGTCATCATCCTCCTCGTCATCATCCTCCTCGTCGTCGATCTGATCGGGAAAGAGCTGTGGAAAGCTAGTGCAGATCGCTGATACTTGAGGAGATATTTGAACAAACCCTGCAGACAGCACGCATAGCTGAACAGGAACGATAATTTTCTTTTCGCATGTAATGCACAGAGCGATGATGAGGTTGGCTTTTATGGTGCCGTCAGGACAGATAGTCAGGTCTCTTCCCATATTGTTGGTAGCCAACCGTGCTTCGCAAGCCGGATTGCAGAACTCCGCAAACCTGGGCAGGAACGCGGCATTATGTGTAGAGGGGATGCAGAGCTCGAAGAAGTTTGTCAGGCATAGCGGCGCACAGTCCTGTGCAATATTAACATTTGCGCATACTGTGAAGATGACTTCGTGATCGTATCTGTCACAGAGCAGCAGATCTAAGCATACCTGAACATCTCCCGTAACGGCAATGTTTTGCGTTCCGAATATAGGAGTGCCTTTTCCCTGTTCGTCACATTCATGGGTATCCGCGTAGATGATTTTTTCCGAAAAAGTGCCGTCAGGGCCAACGACAACCAGTTCTTCTCCCTG
>LSQX01301947.1_pt1 | contig 19603 bp, 21 predicted proteins | sample 654561 | NCBI WGS metagenome assembly LSQX01 (sample SAMN04489861, study PRJNA283612) | anaerobic digester metagenome | isolation source: 4 biogas reactors fed with cattle manure at either 37C or 55C with and... | place: Denmark: Kongens Lyngby | collected 2014
GCAGGTGAAAAGGGATGGGTTTTCAAGTATAATACAGATATCAGCCTGAAGAGGAAGAGGAGGAAAAGAAATGATCCAGGTTATTACTGACAGTGCAGCAGATCTGCCAGCAGAAATTGTAAAAAAGTATAATATCACAGTAGTCCCGCTTACTGTACATATCGATGGAGAAGAATACACAGACGGTGTTGATATTTCATCACAGGAATTTTACAAAAAAATGGCCAAATCAAAAGAACTGCCAAAAACATCTCAACCATCTGTAGCAAGTTTCATAAAGGTTTTTCAGGAACTGGAGTCCAAAGGAGAACAGCTCTGCATCAATATATCCTCAAAACTGAGCGGCACTTATCAAACAGCATGTTTGGCACAGAAATTATCAGGTGTTAATGTGGCTGTTTTTGACAGCTGGTCGGCCACACTAGGCCAGGGGCTGCAGGTTATCAAGGCCGCTCTGCTGGCTGAGAAGGGGATGTCCCGGGAACACATAATTCAAATTCTGACAGAATATAAAAAAGGAATGACCCATTATGTGCTTTTAGATACACTGGAGAACGTTGTCAAAGGAGGCAGGTTGAGTAAGTTTCAAGGAACCCTGGCCAAACTGCTTAATATCAAAGTTTTACTTACAGGGGTTGAAGGGGCATTAATCATCCTTGACAAAATACACGGCAGAAAAAAAGCATTACAAAGAATAATAGATAGGATGGGTGAAAAACTGCAGGGAGCAAAGGATATCCCTACAAAGTTGTTCAGTATTTCCCACTTCAACAATCTTAAAGATGCTGAAATGTTAAAAAGCCAGATCATGAAGAAATTCGATATAAAGGATGAACAGTTCATCATTAATGAGATGGGCGCAACCATAGCTACCTATGCGGGAGAAGGAGGTATGGTGATCTCTTTTTAGTTATTTTCCCGGGAAACTCACATGCTATGCTGAAAATATAATCTTCCTTCATCAAGAGTGTAGGCGATCAATCCCTTTTGATTGAGGTATGTAAGAAAAGCCGAAACTGTTGTCTGTATTACGTGATACTCCACCAGGTTTAAAGCGATATTATTGTTTAGGCTGATCTCTTTAACCAACTGCTCCTTGGTTAAAGGCTGCTGCAAAAGCGATAGGATCTGTTTCTGGAACTTCTCTATATTTGCTAAATTATAATTAACCAGGTCAGGCAGATCCTTGCTGGCAATTACTCCTTCCTCATGGCTGATCAGGAAGTGGTCAGCATCAATCTCCGGAAGAAAGTGAAGGGTTTTAATGCTCTCTTCCAAATCAAATAGGTAGGGCAGGGAATATTTCCTTATAACCTGCCTGCTGAAGAGAGAATCACCCAAAAAACACACCCTATCAGGGGTTACAATCCCGATGTGCCCTCTGGTGTGACCGGGTAGGGGGATCACCTTAAAGGGCTGGCCGCCTATTTTATGGATTCCTGGTTCCAGGTAATGATCTACAGGAAACGACAGGGGTGCCGGGTTCAAATGCTTTAAGGGGCTGGCTGAAAAAAAGATCGCACCGAGGAGATAAGGATTCTCCATAAAAGGCCTCTCCTTCTCAGAGGCATATACCTTACACTCCGGATATGCTTCCTGAAAATAAAGGTTGCCGCGGCAGTGGTCTAAATGGGTATGGGTATTTATTATATAACGGAGATTAAAGTCATTTTCCTTGAGGATCTTATCCATCTGAAGTGCCTGACTTTTGGTAAAACAGCTATCGATCAAGAGACAGTCCCCGTTGTTAAATAGATAGACCCCTGCGTTGGTAGGTGCTTTGATATAGTAGGTATTTCCATTAATTTTCATTAGTTCCATTTGACAACACCCTTTAATATCATACCAATTCATACAACAAAGAACAAGAATTAAAAGGAAGGGAAGAAATTGCTGAAATCTGTTCTTTTTGATCTCGATGGTACATTGATCGACTCCATACCTTTAATCAAATCGAGCTTTTTACATACCTTTAAGAAACTAGGAATTCCCTGGGGAAAAGGAGAGGTATTGGGCACTATCGGTTTGCCTCTGCGAGATGTAGCCAAACATTATGCCCCGGAAAATGAAGAACGTTTTCTCGATGTTTATGTTAAATACCAGCAGGAAGTACAGGAAGAGATGCTACACCCTTTTCCAGGAACAATCGATTCTCTGATCCAGATACGAAAAAAGGGTTATCTTACCGGTGTGGTCACTTCCAAACGCCGGAAAGCCACCAGAGAAAGCCTGAATATAACAGGGCTCAATGATTTTTTTGATGTCGTGGTAACAGTAGAAGATGTCAAACAGCCAAAACCCCACCCGGATAGTTTATTGAGTGCTCTGAAGCAACTGTCAGTACCTCCAACTGAAGCTGTTTACATCGGGGACAGCATCTATGATATTATGACCGGTAAAAACGCTGGCACAGCCACCATCGGAGTCACCTGGGGAATAGCAGCAAAAAAAGATTTAGCAAACCAGCACCCAGACTTCCTGGTAAACAGTTGGGAAGAATTACTCACAGCCCTCGACAAACTATGACCGATCACCACTCGGTGCCAGGCTTGCTTTTTTGCTTTATTTAGCAGCCTGTCCGTGGTTAACATCGGGGTGCATTGCCAACCTCCAAGGACCAACGACCAACCACTAACCACCAACGACCAAATTGTCCGATCACCGGGACTGTCCCCCCGCGCGAGCAGGGGGACAGGTTGCCTTATTTTGGTGTTATTTCAATGGCAGAGGTCAAAGCCATCAACAACTCCTGGCCGCTTTTGCGGCGGCGTAAAGAAAGTGGGCTCACAGTTACCGTATTAAGAGGCACTGGCTCGAGATCACCATCTACCATAGGGTTATATTTACTATAATAAGCAATGGCATGGATCACATAGTATTCACCCTTGTGCTTGCCTAGGTAAAGCATCACATGGCCGGGAAAATAGAGAATCGCTCCGGGAAGCAGCAGATCCAGTACACAACAGCGCTCGCTCCTGTTTGCCCCCTGCAGAGAAATAACCTTCCCAGGGATCGCCGCCTGCTCTCTGGAGTTGCGTGGGAACTGAAAACCAAAGCAGCTGTATATATCCCTGATAAAAGCGGAACAGTCCCGTAAATTAAACATTCCTCCCCATCCATAGCGTTCCCCCAGCATCTTAAACGCCTGCCTGATCACCGCTGACCTGGTATAAGACAGATACCCCTTGACCACATCACTACCCCGGGGTATTAGCGCCAGTTTAACAACAAGTTCCCCATTTTTGCCGCGCACAGGCATTTTGACCACATAACTGCCTTCTGGTGACTGATTATCAACAAGCTCTGGGATCTGTTCCTGTGCTGCCAGGGGAATTTTTGCACCCATGAAGAACTCCAATTTGGATATATGAGGGTTGTAGGGATTATAACCTAAATGCAACCTGCTCCCTGTTACCAGTAAAAACTCATCAGTTTGTACATAACTGAGCCATTTCTTTCGGTCTGCGGTAACAGCCAAGTCTGCAGCAAGCACCCAGCCTCTGCAAAAAGTTGTCTGCACAAAACACCACTTCTCACTGGCGCTTTTATGAAGCACAATAACTGGTTCTCCAGGACCTAGAGCTGTTTCCTGAAAAATATCGAACTCCCGGTCTGCAGGGTCTTCTGTAACCAGACAATCTGTCGGCAAGGATCTGACCACAGAACTCCTAACTGTGCAACCATAGATCACATTATTAGATTTTTTTATCCCCTCCAGATTCAACTCCTTCCGAAGATCAGTGAAAAATGACGGCTTTAACCGGCAGCCGTTATGATAGAGAGCATTTTGAGGCAAACGGTTTGCTAAAAGCATATTCTTGAGCTTTTTGGCACTGATTACCTGGGGATATGCAGTTAAGTCCTGAATAACACCGGGCAGACTATTTCTGATTTCACAGTTAAAGGCATCGATCTGAACATTATTCATGATGATGGTATCAGGATCAGGCGCTCTGCTCTGCCAAAACTGGGCGGTCAGAATTTCATCCAAAGATCGCTCACCTCCTAAGATAAAAATACGCTGTGCTTAAAAATCCAAAATATAATAACCTTATATTTGTGCTTTAAAAGTGTCCAGATAATCAAAAACGTTGGGTATTTATTAACATTTATGATGCAGTTCCGGTGAACATTCTGTGATAGCCCAACACCTGAAGACCGCATAAAGTAAGCCATATCACAAGGGTTCTTATTACTAGTCTATTGGATTATAGAGGCATAAAGGAGCAGGAATTATGGAAAATGAAGTGACAACCCTTGATGCTGGCGAAACAACTGAAGCTGTAGAGCAAAAACAAAACAAAGGGAAAATCGATTTCAATAAACCTCTGTGGAAAAGCATATTCTTTTTTTTTCTCCCACTGATGCTCAGCAATACACTGAACTCCATCAGCGGTACTGTTAGCAGCATCATCCTAGGCCGTATGATAGGGGTATCTGCTCTAGCAGCTATTTCAGCTTTCTTCCCCATTCTGTTTTTTCTGATATCATTTGTTATCGGTATTGGCGCTGGAAGTTCTGTCTTAATTGGGCAGGCTTTCGGGGCTCAAGAGTGGAAAAAGGTAAAAGTTATTGTAGGAACAACACTGACCTCAACCTTTTTGATCGGTCTAATAGTTGCAATCCCGGGATACCTTTTCACCTATGATCTGCTGGAACTGACAGGAACACCCACAGATGTCATTGACATGTCAGCAGGATTTGCGCGCATCACTTTTATAGCAATGCCCGTTGTTTTTATGTTTAATGTCTACACCACATTTCTCAGAGGATCAGGGGATTCCAATACCCCCTTTTACTTTCTGGTGGTCAGCACAGTGTTAAACATTCTATTGACCCCTGCATTGGTCATCGGATGGGGGTTTTTGCCTGCAATGGGTGTCAATGGGGCCGCTCTGGCCAATATAATAGCTATACTGGTTTCATTAGCCGCTTTTCTTCTCTACCTAAAAAAAGTGAACCACCCACTGCAGTTTGATCGGGAAACAGTGCGCAATCTGCGCATCGACTGGCCGGTCTTCAAGCTTTTGGTGAGCATCGGCATTCCCACAAGTATTCAGATGATTTTAGTCTCCCTGTCGGCCATTGCAGTTATTTCCTTCATTAATAAATTCGGTTCAACTGCCACCGCAGCTTTTGGGGCAGTCAACCAGGTGATCAGCTATGTACAGATGCCGGCAGCCAGTTTAGGTATCACCATCTCCATTTTCGGCGCCCAGGCTATCGGTGCCGGATACAATAAACTATTGAAAAAAATAATCAGAACAGGTATCTGGATGAACTATTTGGTCGTAGGAATAATCGTAGTGCTGGCTTATTTATTCGGACGCAACCTTCTGTCCCTGTTCCTGACCGAAGCCCCTGCATTGGAACTGGCTTTCAGCCTGCTGGTCATCACACTGTGGAGCTACCCGATATTAGGCAACAACAACATCCTGGCGGGAATAATGAGGTCCAGCGGAACAGTCTTTTGGCCAACACTGATCACAGTTTCATCCATTTGGTTAGTACAAGTGCCTGTGGCCTACGTTCTCCACACCAGAATCGGTGTTCAAGGTGTTATGTTCGGTTTCCCTGCCGGCTTTATTGCAGGCTTAGCCTTCCAGTACCTTTACTACCACTTCTTCTGGAAACAGAGAGAACACACCCGTTTGGTGTAGGGACCCTTCGCCTGCGCCGCGTTAGCAGGGATAACAGACCACGCGACAAAAATTTAGTAAGCGGTCTAAAGGAGTTGTGGAAAGGGATGCAATCATCTTGCGGCACAAAACAGTTTGCAGCAGTTGTACTTGACCTGCTGCGCCAACAATACCCTGATGCAGGGCCGCGCCTGAACTTCTCCAATCCCTATCAGGCACTGGTAGCAACTATTCTTTCGGCCCAAACCACAGATGAACAGGTAAACAGAGTAACCCCTGCCCTGTTTGCAAAATACCCCGATGTCAAAGCTCTGGCTGAGGCTGACCCAGCTGATGTAGAAATAATAATCAGATCGGTCGGCCTTTACAAATCCAAGGCCGCCCATCTGGTTGCTACAGCACAAAAGATCCTCTCGGATTACCAGGGGAAGGTACCTGCTGACTTCGACTCTCTGTTAAGCCTTCCCGGGGTAGGCAGAAAAACAGCTAATGTGGTTTTATTCAACGCCTTTGGCAAACCGGGCCTGGGTGTAGACACCCATGTCCACCGGGTCGCCAACCGCATCGGGCTCTGTAAAACAAAAAACCCTGAGGGAACTGAAAAATACCTCAAGGAAGTTATACCAGAGGAAAAATGGGGAGAGGCCCATCACCTATTGATCTTTCACGGACGCCAGTGCTGCCGGGCGAGAAAACCGGAGTGCGCCTCCTGCCCTTTACTTAGTATCTGTAAAAGCCACGGGGATGCCGGATAACCCAGCACCCCAGCCTTATGCCTATGCTTAGATATTTACCAAAACTAATAACTCTCAACCTGCTCGATCAAAAACTTAACCACCAGTTCTCCCGCAAGAGCTATATCCTCTGTGTGCATATAGTGGTTGGCAGATGAATCAAGGAGAATATTCGCTGAGCCAGGCAGTTCTTCATCTTTCAGCCAGATCTTAACCGTTACCGGGAACCTGGGAAAAAGGCTGAAAACTGCGGTGATATCACTAGTGTCTTCACATACAGCTCCCAGATCAGCACATGCCCTTTTTATCTTTTCCGGCTCCTCCCCCGCTAATCTTTCTACCAGCGGTAAAATACAGGTTTTATAAAAGGCAGAATAAAACACCTGACCGTGTTCAGTTTCCCGGTAAGTAATCAAGTCCCCGCTGAGAGGAGTGTTATCTGCCCGTCCGAGGTAGTGGATAAGCAAATAGCGCCACCCCCAAACAGGCTGCAGACCACTACCATCCATAAAAAAGGCATCCCCCTGGGGATAGCTAACACCAATGTTCCGCCCCAGGCTAGCCAATGAGATGATGCCTTTGCCCGGGTCGTAAACAGAACCGCTGTTCTCCGCTATTTTATCAGGCTCCAAAGAGCCAAATCTCTTCAGATTATGGGCAAAACCTGTAGCCGCGCTGTTGGGCATTCCCTCTTTTTGTTCTATCATAAAAGGATAAATAGGCAGCACTGTAAACCCTCCCGGTAAGCCAATCTTGTACGCTTACGACAGCAAAATCAAGAGATATCTTTATTCTCATAGATCCGCAAAGAAACTGCAAGGGACACCAATAATACCGTAACTATCAGCACACCACATCCCACCGCCTGCAGCCAATCCGGGATGTTCAGTACCTTAGTCAGCAGATTAACGGCGGTCCCCTGGCTGTACTTTTCTACCAGCCACACCAACCCAGCCGGGATCAGGAAAATCGCCAAAATAACTATAAAATGCAGCCTTGTTTTAATAGTGCCAAACTTAAAATAAAGGGGATAATAGGCTGCTCCGATGATGACTGTTCCACACAATACCCCAAACAGATCTTTAACTGCAGGATATCTCACCGGTTCCCCTAACCCCAACACATTGTAAATTAAAGCAATCACAATTCCAGCAGTAAGACCAATTACCGCATAAACAAAAATAGACAAATACTTGGAAAAAACAATATCTATTCTTCTAATAGGCAGACTGTTAAAAAAACCTCACTTCTGTTCTGTTCATCATAAGAACAGGCCCCTGCAACCATTAGATAAACGATGAAACTGGTGCAGGTGACATAAAGAACAACTGCAGCTTGTCGATATGCTGATAATAAAACTGCGCTTTTTCTTTTAACCCTTCATCAGAGGAATCAATGACATCAGCTAACAGACTCTTGCAGCTTTCTGATGCCCGAACAACGATTTCCAGTTCCTTTTCATAGTTCTTTTGAATTGTTTCCATAGCTATTTTCGACATGTTCCGTTCTACTTCATAGTAGTGGCGGCGGCTGCCTTTGACCCATACTTTATAAACACAGCCAACACCCTCCAGAATGCGGATGTTATTGCTGACCGTTGACTTACTGACACCAAGCTCCTGTGCGGTATCATCAAGCCCCAAGGGCCTGTCCGTTAAATACAAGAGTCCATAGATATGCCCAATAGCATCAGGAAGCCCGTAGAGAGCAAAAATTCTGCCCAGTGCCTCGATAAAAATATTGCGCGCTTCTTCTAACTTTTTTTATTATCTGTTTTCATTACACCGCCTGGATCCTCAACAGCACTACATTCTTAGCTGAATAGCAGTGCAGACATAGAAATCCAGATCTACACCTCCCAATAGAAATAATAAGTTCTAAAAAATAACTAATCCAGCAAAAGCTCTATTACATGGTAATCAACTGCTTCAAAGTCAGTTTCGGTGATTTTCCTGGAAAGCCTCCCCTGAATTATCTGTGCCACATCACCAACGGGGACGGCCTGTAATCAGTTCCTATAATGAATAACAGCGTTTTAATAAGATCAGCATATTATTCTGTGCGTTTAGTATCTATTAAACAAATAATATAAACAATAACCCCTTTCATCAAGGGGTTAACAAGGCGAAAGCTCAAATTTTATGTCGTTAGCTATTGGTGGCAGCTAGCTATTTCCTGTTTTAACTGGCTTGTACATCCCACTTCCCACAGCGGCTTCCCCAGCGGGCGATTACCTCACCATTTTGGTAGAACTGCACCACCTCACAGTGGTTGGGACATGACTTGCATTCGAAACTGCGGGTCTGGAAACTGAAATCTGTCACCTCAAAACCCTTAAACCGGGTCCTCTTATTTGACGATTCAATTTCCTCCCTGGCAAGAATGGCTGCACCAAGGGCACCCATAACAGCAAAATGCTTGGGAATAATCACCTCATGGCCTAAAGCATCCTCAAATGCCTTTTTCATGCCGGCATTGGCAGCTACACCACCCTGAAAAGCTATAGGAGGCAGTATCTCTTTACCCTTGCCCACATTGTTTAAATAGTTGCGCACCAAAGCCTCACAAAGGCCAGCGATAATATCCTCTACACAGTGGCCTAACTGTTGTTTATGGATCATATCTGATTCAGCAAAAACTGCACACCTTCCAGCGATGCGCACCGGATTCTTTGATTTTAGAGCTAGTTCACCAAAACGCTCTATAGGAATGGTCAGACGAGCTGCCTGCTGGTCTAAAAATGAACCGGTTCCTGCAGCACAAACAGTATTCATCGCGAAATCAGTGACAATGCCATTCCGCAGTATAATGATCTTGGAATCCTGGCCGCCGATCTCTAAAATGGTCTGAACACCTGGAATAAAACGTGATGTTCCCACTGCATGAGCGGTGATTTCGTTCTTAACAATATCTGCGCCGACCATGACCCCTGCCAGATGTCTGGCACTGCCTGTGGTTCCCGCAGCACAAATCTCTACACCATCAGGGACAAGGTTGGACAGCTGGGCCATTCCTTCCTGAATAACCCGAATCGGTTGTCCCTGAGTTCTTAAATATAGGGAGGCAAGGACCTCATCTTCTGCATCTATGACAATTAAATTGGTACTCACAGATCCGACATCAATTCCTAGATACCCTTTTTTCATGAAATATCTCCTCTCTGATCCAAGTTAAGCATTACAGGCCTCCTGGGCTTTTTGTTCCCGCCTGCGCTTAAGCAGATCCAAAAAAGCCTCCAACCTGGTGATAACACCGGCAGCTGCAGTCTGTTCATCAATAAAAATGGTTAAAACAGGAATCCCTACTTCCCTGCTCACCCGAGGCATAATACCCTTGGCCATAATCTCAGGCAAACAAGAAAATGGTGCCAGTTGAATCATGCCATCATAACCTTGGTTGGCATAGATCACAGTTTCACCTATACTATTGATGCCATGGCCTCCGATCAGTTCATTGAGATAGGGATGAGCCATCTGATGAATATCATGCTCTCCGATCCTTCCTTCAACAATAACATTCTTCTGGGTATAGGAGGTCAACCAGATTGAGCGGTCGGTATAGACCCCCATTTCACCGAGGGTTCTCTGGATATAAAAGTTCACAGCAGGTTCTAGCACAACATAGATCTCACCAACAATACCGATCTTTAATGGATTCCGGGATCTGTCCTGGGGAATACGGGCAATGATTTTTCTGCCCTCCCAGAGAGCATCTTCGATCTCCTCTTTAGTACGAGCTTCATCAAGCATATTCAGTGCTTTCTTAAATGCTCTGTAAGTATCGCCTTTATTGATCTCATAGGGCATAATTCTATACATCAGGTATTCTATCTGATCTATAGCCTCCAATTTCCTATAATTCTTTTTGATCAACTGGATAAAAACACGCCAGGACATGCCCCGGGGTTTGACCCTGTTGAGTTTTTTAATAAAGTCCAAATAATTGGATTGGGGCGGTTCAAAGATAAGGATATCAAAATCATATCCCAGTTCATTAAGGATCTTCTTGTGCATGACACCATAGTAACCTGCCCGGCAGGGGCCAACCCCACCTGAGGAAATAGCCATCTCAGCCCCCATCTCGATAGTCTCCAAAAAGGTGCCCATCAGCACCTTAAAGGGTATACAAGCGAATTCAGGAGAATAGCGGACTCCCAGATCCATTGTGCGTTTGCTGGGTTCTGGCGGAACCACTGCCTCATAGCCCAATTCATTGATGAGCGCTTTAAATGCAACATAGGAATAACCCATATGAGGAAATGTTAGTTTCACCTCTGCACTCTTCTCCTTTTCAACATATCTATAAATGCTTCCAGACGAGTATCCACACCGCCCGAGCCAGTCTCTTCATCAATGGAAACAGTTAGAAATGGCATCTGGCCATACTGTCGTGCTTCAATTTCCATCAACCTGTCCAGCATGGCATCAGGGCCGCAGATAAAAGCGGTGACATGGATCAGACCATCCACTCTTTTCCTGTTCATGTAATAATAAGCAGCATGCATAGCACGGTTGGAATAATGCCAGAACATCTGTTTAGGCAAGCGTTTTGCCTCTCTTAGCAGACTTCTGGGTGACACCATTTCAGCTGTGACAACATCAGCTCCCATTTTTCTCAGCTTTTTAACAATATCCAAATTGATAAAGCTATCATAAATCAAATATGGGTAACCGAGCACAGCGATGGTCAAATCCCGCTTTTTATCTCGGTTGATGTCTCCCCCCTTTTCCATATGCTGCAAAGCCTCATCAGCAAGCATTCCGCCCTGCATTAATTTTTTATAGCGTCGCAAAGCCTTGCAAGCAAGGAGATAAGCCCTGCTTATCCTGGACAGTCCCACACCGAACCTTTCCCCCACTTCCCTGGAAATACGAAAGAGTTCTAAGGGACCCTGGGAAAGGTCAACCCTGGTATCCAATATCTCCGGCAGGCCATTAATTGAAGCTCGCAGCAGATCGGGAAGTGCTAGGAACTTCGGGCAAAAGGTCTCTGTGAAAAATTTTCGCACCTTAACCAGGCGGGGCACAAAGATAATATCTACCTTATCTTTGAGCTCTACAACATGCCCGTGGTACAGCTTAATGGGGATGCAAGCATCATTAACAGCTTCTTCTACTCCATCATCCAGAGTCTTTTTTGTGGTGGGTGATGATGTTATTACCTCAAAACCCAATTCCTCAAAAAATGTCTTCCACCAGGGGTAATAAGAAAAATAGGCCAGATACCGAGGAATTCCCACTCTAACCGGCATTAATACATAACCTCCTCAGCAGTCATGGGGATTTACTGCTACACCTTTTAACCATATATTCAGCAATTGTATTAAAGCCTCTTCTTCATCCAATATCTCCTGCTCCCGTGCTATCTGCTTCCAAACAACATATCCCCACAGGGAAGAGAGCAGAGATACGACCATCATATTCGTATCAAAACACCGGTACTCTCCCATGTCTTTTTGTTTCTCAATGGACTGACCAAGGAGATCAAGGATAGGCTTGACGATTTTGTCCACAATAATCTCTTGAATTTCTGTGTGAAACTGGGCCTCATAAAAAAGCATTTTTAACAAAGGGAGTTGCTGCTGAATGGCATTCAGCTGTCTCTTAATAAGGCTCACTAAAGAATAAGCATCGCCTTTTTCGAAAGACACAATCACAGAGTCTACCACCTGCGATTTTTGGAACCCGGCGACAACATTGTACAAAATACCCTGGAGGATCCCCTTTTTAGTGCCAAAATGACGAAAAATGGTTCCCTCTGCAACACCTGCCTCCCGGGCAATTTCACTGGTGGTAGCTCCGGCAAACCCTTTTTCTGAAAAGACCTTGACAGCAGCATCTAAGATCTTCTGCTGTGTACTGCTCAATTCTGATGCTATTTCCATAAGGCCTCCATCAGTGTACTAAATGATAGTGATTGCTCACTCTCACATTATAGTTAAATACAGGTTACAATGTCAACAATAATGTAATTTACTATACTGTTACAGTAATTGATACAGTTTTTTCGAGAAAATTAAACACCAAAACATAGCAATAATGAAAGGTCGGTTTCATAAAAATCTGGGCTGACTTTCCAGTTTAAAAAATGACATTTTACTTAAAATAAACGACTAGGAGGTATAGCATCCCAGGATTACTTGCGATCCCCTGAACTATAGTTTCAATCTGTCAAAAGTGATAGCTGACATTTATAATTGAAAAGAGGGCAGATATGACCGGTGCGGCACACCTGTTAGCAGGAGCATCAATTTACTTTATAACAGGGAGAAACAAAATAATGGCACCCCTGTTGGCAATAACCTCACACTACGCCCTGGATGCCATCCCTCATTATGACAGTCCTGCATGGAATATCCCTTTAGGTTTCCTGGCTGCCATCTTTCTTTATCTCACAGTTATAAAAAAGGAAGAACCCTTTATATTGGTCTGCGCACTGTGCGGCATACTCCCAGATATTAATACCCTCTTTTGTTTCAGTAGTGTACTGCTTGACCTCCACCAGCGGTTCCACTTTGATAAAAGCTCTGAAATACCCATCTCTTATCTCTATTGGGAGAGCTATGGCTGCCTGATCACCGGTTACCTGCTTTGGACCAGGTATACTGTAAAGGCTGCCCCAGTAAGGAGCAATCCTTGTAAGGGACACCTCTTTAATCTATACAAGCAGGTCCTCATCACTTGCTACCGGCTTGCTTTTAGTGGAACGCACAGCAAACAAGAGGTAAATCACAGCGATAGAATAGTAAATGGACCAGCCGTAAATAAATCCAGGAGCAATGATGTTCTGCAGGGACTGGAAAAGGGTGGGTATGGTCATAGCATAAACTGTGATCTTAAAGGACTGGCCGTAATTCAATCCACAATTTTGAATACCGGAAAACAAGAGGGTGACCAAACTCAAAATACTAACAGTACAGAGTTTGGCAAAGATAAAATAAATTAACCCAAAGAAAACAATCATCGCACTGATGGGCCTCAGGTAGGATAATATATCAACCACATCAGCTTTCTCAAGCTCCAGTTCCTTAAGGGCTGAAAAATGATATTCCTGTGTTTCTAGGGAATCCCGCTTAAACACTAATTTTGTTTTCTCTATGAAAAATCCCTGCTCATAATCATCCAAAACACTGCTGTCAGTCTCGCCACTGGTATCAATAATAATCGCACTATCCTGGTTCCCGCTTTCATAAACCAGCGGCATCTCTCCAGCAACTGTTAATTCCCCATTTTTCAAAACAAAATCGGGAGCATTTTTGTTGAATTGCTCAATAACCTTTGTCATATCCCTTTGAAAATCATAAGCGATAGACAATAAAACAGGTATGCCCAGTACCAGCACCATGAGCAACAGATAAGTAATTACCCTTTTCCAAGGCAAATTGGCAAAATACCGGTAGCGCGAAAAATTGATAGCGCTGTCACTCATATCTTTGAAAAATCCCAATCCAAACCCTCCTGCTTGAACAGGCACTACGGCCTCAATATAAATCCTTATTATCAAACAGTTCAGTGATGAGTACCTTCTATTACGCGAATACCTTTCTTTTCTATGACCTTTTTAATCTGGTTTTTATGAGGGCAGCGGGGATAATCATCATCCAACATCATACAAGATGATAGATGAACTACATCCAAACCATGTGGAATCAATTTTTCCACAAGCCGCGGAACCCTTCTGCCAGGGCAACCGCCGCAGGTAAAAAAACCGATAATTTCTGCCTTCTCCCCATACTGCTCAAAAGCCAATTTGCGATGATTAAAAGCCTTGAAACAGGCTATCCCTGGGCAGACTTCAGCAACAGTATCACAGCGCACAATCGCGATTTTGCTAGTCTTTTCCTGCTCTTTTCCCTCACCACTGTTTACCGCAAACTTAATATACTTCTCATATGCAGCACGGACATCTGCTTCAGTAACTTCTTCCCTTCCGCTCTTTGCTACTTCCTTTTCTACTGCCCTCTTCGCCATACCTCTGATAAAAGCAGGTGCTTTTTCAATCTGCTTCAGAGCATCTTCGGTCCAGTGCAATATATTTCCTCCTCTCGCTATTACCAACCATGTGCAATAATTGCTGTTATGACTAGTTCCGCCAAATATTGACGCCCTTCAGCGCAGCTGTTTTATCCTAAACCGCATAATTGTTTTTTCTACAAAAAAGATTAATATCCTTGTCCACAGTCATGACAAAAAAGAACAGCCGTTTTATGACTGCTCTGTAAGTACCAGTTTAAAAGTAAAATACCCTGGATTAACCAGGGCATCAAACTTATTTCTCCTCTTTTAGACGCTTGATTTTGTCTTCCACGGCTGCCATTTCTGCCTTTAAATCCTTCAGGTAATTTTCCAGCTTGGCGATTTTCTCTTCCTTAGTGAAGAACCGCCGATTGAAGCCACCTCCGCAGCAACATCCGCAGCCTCCATGATGATAATGTCCAGATCTGCACATACTCTTCACCTCCTTTTACTCAATTTTCCTTGCTAAATAATGATTGATACCTTTCTAAAAAAACATCCATCCGCTTGCGCTGTTGCCTGATATGCACTGCCCAGGCATGAAGCATCTCCTCACCCTCATCACTCAAGCTATAGAGACGCCTGGCTGGCCCCCCTTCACCAACATCCCAGTGAGATGTCACCAATCCTTCATCCTCCAGACGGCGCAGAGTTCTGTAAACTGAACCTGGATCCAGCCTCTCACTGAAGCCGAACTCAGCAAGCTGTTGTATCAGATCATAGCCATGGGAAGAATGCTGCTTAAGCAGTATAAGAAGACATGGCTGCATAAACTTTTCTACAGGGAGTCCCCCGCCGCAGCGGCAAACAGATCCTTTTTTATCTCTTGAATGGTGATCGCACATCAGTGATTATCCTCTCTATGTGTAATTTGTCTATATGGATTATATATCTATAGGGATTATTTGTCAATATAATTGCTGAAATTATTTTTGATATTATAAAACTGAGCAGACTAATATAAAATGTTGATATATACAGCGGGGTGTTTATGATGTACGGTATCGTGCTGGAGGGTGGGGGTGCTCGCGGTGCCTACCATGTAGGTGTCTGGAAAGCATTAAATGAACTGGGCATCGATTTCAAAGGTGTTGCAGGAACATCTGTGGGAGCTCTCAATGGAGCGATGATGGTACAAAAGGATCTGGAACAGGCACTGGAAGTGTGGAGTGAGATTACACCATCCAAAATAATTAATATTGATGACAAATTTTTTGAAAAGTTAAAAAACCGAAAAATATCTGCTGAGGATACAACAACACTTATTCAATATATCAAAGCTTTTCTACAGAACCGGGGTTTAGATACTACACCCCTGCACAGTTTGCTGTACCGTTATATAGATGAGAAAAGGATCAGAAATGCTGGCATAGAGTTCGGATTCGTCACCATATCTCTTACTGAACTGGCCCCGTTAAAACTATTTTTAAATGATATTCCTGAGGGTAAATTGATCGACTACTTACTTGCCAGTGCCAGTTTACCGTTTTTTCAGATGCAGCGGATAGACAACAATACTTTTTTAGATGGCGGAGTTTTTGACAATCTTCCCATCAGCCTGCTGGCTGAAAAGGGTTTTAAAAACATTATTGCGGTCAGGCTGGTGCGCAAAGGCCTGAAAAAATGGGAAAACCGCAGTGACCTGAATATAACATTGATTAAGCCAAATGAAAGTTTAGGCAATATGCTTGATTTTACAAAAGAAAGAGCAATAAACAATATTAATTTGGGCTATTATGACACATTGAGGGTTTATAAAGGTTATCAAGGCAGCAGGTATTATCTCAATGGCTGCCCAGATGATGATTATTTTCTGCATATATTGCTGCAGATGGATAAAACAGGGTTGAACAGACTACGCAAACAGTTGGGAATAAGGAATATGCCTGAGAAAAGATTTATCCTGGAAAAATTGGTTCCGCTGCTGGTGGATATGCTCTCTTTAGGCCACACAGCTTCATACCGGGATATATTGATCTCCATACTGGAAAGAGCAGCAGCTAAAACTGCAGTAAACAGGTTTGAGGTATATGAGTACAAAAAACTCGAGCAGATGGTTATTGAATCATACCGTCTGAATCATCAAGCCCCTCTTCCTGGACTTTTAAAAGGGAATGAACTGCTCTTGCGGGCAAAGAAAGAGCAGTTCCTAGATGAAATCACGGAAATACTGTTCAATGGAATTAAACAAAACTGATCCTTGACTCCTGCCGAAAAACCTTTGTTTCATTTGACTGCTCGTACAATCACCACCTATTTACCCTTATCCGAATAGATCTTAGGCATAGTAGCCATCTGTCCATAATAGGTCCAATTCCTACAGCTTCATCATTGGCTTAAGGGGTTCTTACCAGTTTTTTGGCAACAAGATCGATTGGATAAGCACCCAATAGTTGCAAACGCAATATATTACTATAAAAAAATTAATATTTAGCCGCCGCTAACTTATTTATAGGAGGATTAATAAAATGACAGATACCATACTACCTTTATCACAACTTCCAAACGGAGCAGCTGGAACAATAAAATATCTAACCGCCCAGGGTCAGGTCAGACGCCATTTATTAGATTTAGGATTGGTTGCTGGCTCCCGAATAGAATCAATACGACGCAGTCCCGCCGGAGACCCCACTGCCTTTAATATCAGAGGGGCGATCATAGCACTGCGCAATGAGGATGCTGACCAAATCTTTATTACCATCGACAAAACAATGGAGGGAAAAAATGAATGTCACAGATAAATCATGCTGCACAGCAGCAGCTTATGAAGCTTTTGGGCTAAAACTTTCGCAAAACCAGCTGGTTATAGCGCTGGCAGGAAACCCTAACACAGGTAAAAGCACTGTTTTCAATGCTATGACCGGTTTAAAACAGCATACCGGCAACTGGCCGGGAAAAACTGTTCTGAGAGCTGAAGGTACTTTTGTTCATAGAAATAAAAAAATATTGCTGGTCGATCTTCCTGGGACCTACTCCCTCCTGGCAACATCTGCTGATGAACAGGTGGCCAGGGATTTTCTCGTTCTCGGGCGACCCCATGCTGTCATAGTTGTAGTTGATGCCACCTGTCTAGAGCGCAACCTCAATTTAGTACTGCAGGTAATGGAGATCACACCAAAGGTTGTGGTCTGCGTCAATTTAATGGATGAAGCCGCAAGACGAAATATCAAGGTTGACATTGAGGTGCTTTCCCGGGAACTAGGGGTTCCCTGCATCCCTACTGTAGCAAGTAACGGAAAAGGGCTTACAGAGCTAAAAGATGCTGTTTTGGATGTGGCAACAGGTGTTACTGTAACCTCACCCCGGCAGGTCAGTTATGAACCATATGTGGAACAGGCCGCCGCACGGATGGAGAGCCGCATCCGCCCCTATCTCCCCGGTTGGGTGAACCACCGCTGGGTTGCTCTAAGGCTGCTGGAGGGGGATATAAGCATCATCAAGGCTATTATTGACCATCTGAGTAAAAGTTCTGAACAGATTTCTTTACAGGAGGGGAGTGCTGTATGGGCACGCTAGACCCAACCCTATCTTCACTTCTCTCCAGCATCAATCAGGAAATTAGGGCAAAAAAACAGCAAAAAATCAGAGACTCCATAGTGAGCAGCATTTACAGCTGTGCAGAGGAAATCACCCGTAAGGCCGCCCACCACAAAATAGATCGCAAATTGGAACTTGATCAAAAAATAGACGATATCATTACTTCTCGGGTTTTTGGCATTCCCATTATGCTGACCCTGCTGGGGGTAATTCTCTGGCTGACCATCATTGGAGCCAATTATCCATCACAGCTGCTTGCAAATGGTCTTTTTTGGTTGGAAGGCCAGCTTACCAATTTTTTTATGATGGCTAATGCCCCTGACTGGCTGCATGGTGTACTGGTGCTGGGAATGTACCGGGGGCTGGCCTGGGTTGTGTCAGTGATGCTCCCCCCTATGGCCATCTTTTTTCCCTTGTTCACTTTATTAGAGGATCTGGGCTACCTGCCCCGGGTGGCCTTCAACTTGGACAAATATTTTAAAAAGGCCTGCGCTCACGGGAAACAGGCTTTAACCATGTGTATGGGGTTTGGCTGTAATGCAGCAGGTGTTATCTCCTGCAGAATTATTGAGTCCCCTAGGGAGAGGCTGCTCGCTATACTCACCAATGTCTTCGTTCCTTGCAATGGCCGCTTTCCTACTCTGATCAGCCTTTCTATGATCTTTATGGGAGGATTGGGAGCAGCAGCCTCTGGCACTGCAGCTGCTGTTGTTGCGCTTCTCGTTTTGGTGGGTGCGGGGATTACCCTTTTAATGTCCTGGTTCCTTTCCAAAACCGTGCTCAGAGGGGAACCATCATTTTTTACTCTTGAACTGCCCCCTTACCGTAAACCCCAGCTTGTCCGTATATTGATACGCTCTCTTCTTGACAGGACAATTTTTGTGCTGATGCGTGCGACAGTTGTCGCCGCTCCCGCAGGTGCCATCACCTGGATACTGGCTAACACATATATCGGTGAGCTCAGCATTATCGCTCATCTAGCTGATTGGCTGGACCCCTTTGCCGTTCTTCTCGGTTTAGATGGAATTATTCTCATGGCTTTTATATTGGGTCTGCCTGCCAATGAGATTGTTCTGCCAATTATGATCATGAGCTATCTATCCGCTGGGGCGATGCTGGAATTAGACAGTTTAACCTCTCTCAGAACACTGCTGATCGATAACGGCTGGACCTGGCTCACAGCCCTGTCAACCATGTTATTTTCACTGCTGCACTTCCCCTGCGGCACCACACTGCTGACTATCTATAAGGAAACAAAAAGCTTGAAATGGACAGTTTTTGCCGCTCTGATGCCCTTAGGAACAGCCATCATCGTAACATTTGCTATAGCACAGCTTGCCTTTTTGTTGGGGCTTGTTTAAAATGCATAAACTGAATAATAGTAAAATTACTGATTTTACAGCTTTTTGTAACATTTTTGTAACAATTTTTGATAACAATGAAACATCTGACTGTTATACTTAACACAGCAAACCCGGAAGCTAATCGGGTTTCTCCCCAAGCTTTAAAATTATTTGCGCAATGCTTCCTTGCAGACCCGGATAAACCGGGTTTTTTTCTTTTCTGTGACAAAGACAGCCCCTTTTACGTCATATTATCTAACCAACAACTGTTTGCATAGAAAAAAGGTGGTGATACCATCTATAGTCAATAATGCATAGTGTAAAGTTTTTATAGG
>LSQX01143487.1_pt1 | contig 19601 bp, 21 predicted proteins | sample 654561 | NCBI WGS metagenome assembly LSQX01 (sample SAMN04489861, study PRJNA283612) | anaerobic digester metagenome | isolation source: 4 biogas reactors fed with cattle manure at either 37C or 55C with and... | place: Denmark: Kongens Lyngby | collected 2014
GTGATCAAGGGGGCGACACGATACATCGGTGCCAGCATCGACGATGCGCCGTTTGCCCTGGAAGCACTGGGGTATGAAATGGAAACGGTGATCCTTTATCTGACCTCACTGGGGCTCGGCACATGCTGGCTGGGCGGCACCTTCAGCCGAAAGGCATTCGCCAGAGCAATGGATGTCGGCGACAGTCAGCTGTTCCCGGCGATCACACCGTACGGCTGGAGCAAAAAGAAAAAGCATGCAAAAGAGCACCTGATGCGAAAAATGATCCGGGCAGATCAGCGCAAACCGTGGGACGTCCTGTTTTTCCAGAACGATTTCGATACGCCCCTGACAAAGAAAGCCGCGGGCGAGCTGGCGTTTTTGCTCGACATGGTTCGCCTGGGCCCGTCGGCATCGAACAAACAGCCGTGGCGTGTCCTGCTGAAAGATCATACGCTCCATTTCTTTGAAGCGAAACAGCCGGGCTACAGTGATGCCTTCGCTTACGACATTCAGCGCATCGACATGGGCATCGCGGCAGCCCACCTTGATCTTGCCGCACGGGAAAAAGGCATCAGAGGAGAATTCGATTTCAGCGGCGAACCGGCGCTGCCGTTACCCGATGAATGGAAATATGCATTCTCCTGGCGTGCAGATTAAGACGCGAGAGACGGCAATAAAATCAGGGAGGCGTGTATGAAAGCAGCAATCGTATTTTTTTCTTTGGATGGCAACACCGCGCATGCAGCCGGTAAGCTTGGCCAGATGCTGAACGCAGATCTGTTTCAGCTGATCCCGGAAAAGAAATATCCGGACAATACGTTCAGCAAGTATTTCTTTTGCGGCATGAGCGCGGTTCTCGGCAAAGCGCCAAACCTGACACCGTACCGCTTCGATCCGGCCCTTTATGACCTGATCATCCTCGGCACGCCCATCTGGGCGGGCACATTTGCGCCGCCGCTGCGCACATTTTTGCGGGCAAATTCACTGGCAGGCAAACACATCGCGTTGTTCGCCTGCTGCAGCGGCGGTACCGCGGAAAAGTGCTTTGCCGACATGAGGAAAGAAGTCGGTAACTGCACGCCCCTGTCCACGCTCCGGCTGATCGATCCGCTGAAAGGAAATCAGGCAGACGCGGCCGGCAGCCTGGCCGCATTCTGCACAAACCTGAAACCGTATCATGCTCAGCCCGCCGAATAAGGCAGCCTCATCCCTCAGTCACTTAAAAGTGAGATCATATCGTTGGCAAAGCGCATCAACTTTTCTTCGATCAATTCCATCAAAGCGTCAGCCCCGTCGAAATCCGGCTGATCCGCAACGGTCAGCTCTGCAATGGAATCAACACCCGGACCCGGCCGCGAAAGTCTGCAGCTGCCGAGATCCAGATTCTTCATTTTCTGAATATACGCTGCCTGAACCCTTCTGTTGACACCGCCGAGCCAAACCTCAAAGCGATTCTGCTCGTGCAGATAGACAACCGCCGCCTTGAGTTGTCTTTGCGACAGTTCGACGGGCGTAAACGCGAAATACGTCATATCCATACAGCCAACGTAGAGCGCACTTGACCTGTATTCGGGATAGCGGCTTTCCAGCCTTTTTTTCAGCGCCGACATAAACGCCATAATGCCTTTGTACGCCCTTTGAATCTGGCCTTTTTCAAGTTGTTTCGTATAGTCGCTGACACTGTCATTCATCGATTTCATAACATGGATCCTCCCGGCGATATCGCTTGTTCTGGAGCAGTCTGTCCAGATCACACGTCAGACAAAGGTTATTGTGGCAGCAGATCAGACCGCCGCAGCGGGTACATCGCCACTTTTTCTCCTCCAGCTCGAGGAAGCGTTTTATGCCGTGTGACCGGATAAAATCCAGATTCGCGATCATGCTCATATGGTATTTCGTGCGGTAACGCCTGTCGAGCGCCTTCAGCCGTTGGCAGGGGTAATCGCTGCAGCTGCAGCAAAACCGGATTTTGCCCTCAGCCAGAAGTGCGCAGCTGTCAGCCATATGGTTGCAGTTTTGTCCCCTGGGAAGGCAGCCCGGGCAATATGATTTATGGAACCTTTTTTGTTCAGGTCCATGCTTCTGAACTGATACGCCATGCAAAGGCCGCAGTTCATGCCGCAAGGTGCGACCAACGCTTCCGTCATGTCACGCCTCCTTCCGCTCAATACAAGGCCTGACAATTTACTAATTAAGCAAGAATTCGACTTTTGTCAGCAACTCACTTTCAGGAATTTCGCCGGGCGAGTTGTAATAGTACTCATACACGATTCCCGCTGGCGTGAGTCCCCTTTCCTTCAGCCAGGACGTCATCCGATCATATAGTGAACTCAATTCACGGTACGATCCTTTATGAAAACCGATGGCCTTCTTTCCGGCAGGAATATATCCGCGTTTGATTTCCGCTTTTCCTTCCATCTCCCGTGCCACGGGAAAGCCGATTTCAACCTCGAGGTTTTCCACATCCAGGTTGTAATACGCAATGAATGCAGGCCCGAGCGGTTCGTCGCCGTTTGCCGCAATGTAACCTGCAATGCTGCCGAAAACTTCGCCGACGATGTTCGGCAGATTCTCCACGGACGTTTTCGTTCTTACGGATAGTACAGGCTGATTTTCAGTTTCAGCTATTTGAATGATGTAACCCATCACTCGTCCTCCTTTTTGCGGTCGTCATTTTCTGACCCTTCTTTTTTCATCTGTTTCATCGCTCCGATCAGCACACCGGCACCTGCACCGATGCCAAGCCACAGCACCACATTGTTCAGCAATGCACCCAAGGCGATGCCGACGGCTGCACACAACCCGATGGCCGTCCCCATATTCCAGTAATCTGACATCTTGCGCTTCGTTGACACGTGATCCGACTCCTTCCCTGTAACACTTACCGTTTTGTTTTTTCCTATCCTGACGCGATATACAGCATGCCTGCCGCCAGCGGAATCATCATGAGAAATGAGATACCTTCGCCCGGCACACTCATATCCGCCGCAGGTGCAAACGGCGAAAAGTGTCACGGAGTCTATGTCCTTTATCTTTCTGACAAACCGCCCCACAATCAGCGGAAAACCGACCAAAAAGCCAAATAGGACGGGAATACGACGCCGGCACAATGCCCCTCAATCGTGATGCTTTCCGCCTCCATGACTGCGGGTATCGCAGCCAGATTCGCGTGCAGCCGGCCTGCAATATAGCGGGCTGCCGCATAGGAGTTCCCCGTTCCGGAAAAATAGAAAATCGTCATGCTCTTCGCTCCCGCCTGATGCAGTGCAATCTGGGCTGCAAATACGGCGCATGCAGTCAATCACTCCCCCACCCTGTCTTCTGAGACAGCCGCGGACGGCCGCCTGCTTCCTGGTTCAGGCATCGCTTCACGACCACAGCCCAAAGTGTTTGCCTATGAAAAGCGACTTCAGCGTGATAAACCGGCTCGGCCTGCCCACGTCTTCCATCTGAAAATGGACATTTCCCTTGTGGCTGTTCTCAAGATGCCACAGTCCGTTCTTTTGTCGCTTTGCAGACAGCCAGCCGAGCGCAGGCTGCATCCGGTCATCACGCGCTATTTGCCCGCTTGCGAAATATTCCAGCGCGCGCAAAAGATCGTAGCGATAGCGATACGGATACGACAGCTTGCGAAACCGCTTGTCGGGATCGTTGAAAAACAAATCGTTGGCAAACAGGAAGGCAGCCGCGCGCGCTTTTGCCTCCGGGATACCCGCAAGTCTGCATGCCGGCAGCGACACGTCCAGCTGCCCCAATCCTTCGAGGACACAGATCGTCGTATGCGGATCGCCCCTGTCGGATGCCTCATTCCAGGTGAATCCGCCGTCCGCTTTCTGAACCGACAGGAGGTGCGCTGCCAACCGGATCACGCGCGGGTCATCCGAAGCAAAATAGGCAGCATAGTTCAGGACCATGCCGTCGATGCAGATGTCGCTCGGATGCTCATAGCGGGAAAGGTTCATCCCTCCGTCCGCTTTCATGCACTCGTCAAACATCCGCTTGACCATCTGCCGGCATGGTTCCAAAGTGTCCGGCACACCGAGGCACTTCAGATCAAGCAGCGTATAGTGCGTCGAGGTCCATTTCGGCTGATAGTAATAGCGTCCCCAATGCCCATTTTCAGAACGGCAGTATAAAAACGCCGCCCCGAATCCTTCACGTCCAATCCTCTCCTGCAACGATTTGGTGACATAAGGATTTGAGTCCAAAAGCAGCTTGTGCGTCATATACTGGACGGATACATCACCCGCCAGGAGCCATGCGATCGTCTGATTCAAAGATCACCTCCGGGATATGGCAATCCGCTAATCAACGGTGAACGGCGTCCACTGTGTGTGATTCAATTCCATCACATCGGTTGACATCGACATGCCGAGTTTTTCATAAAACCCGATCGCATTTTCGTTCACGCAGGTATACATGACAATGTTTTTTTCGCCGCCGGCTTCTTCGTGTGCCCGCCGGACAAGCTGACGGCCAAGTCCCTGTCCGGCGTAACGGCGATCGATGCCGAGATCGGTGATGAACAGCCAGTAGGCAAAATCCGTGATGCCGAAGCAGACGCCGATCACCTGTCCTTCTTCATTTCTTGCGATGATACTGACGGCAGCATGCCTGACAAGCGCTTCGATGCGCTCACCGAATCGTTCTTTCGGATACTGTGAGCCCAAATCCGTTCGCTTGAGAAAGTCAATATAATCGCCGGCCGATATCCGTTCTCTCCGAATGTCCATACCGTTGCCTCCGCTTTTTCTGTATTTGACCTCCGGGCGGTGATCACCCGCGCAGGCCGGATCATAAACAGCCGCCGTTGGATTCATAAATCTATGAGGTCACCGGCCAGAGACAATCCGAGGGCAAAACCATGGTACCATGCCTTCTTCATCGAATGAAGCAGGACTGAACCGGCTGCATACACGAACAACACGGCGAGCAGCGCGAATACCTGCGCTTCATGCAGCCGGACGCCGATGCCGGCCATGATGGTTGTGAGTGTTCCGGCCAAAATGCCTGATTTAAGCCAATCCGGCACGCGCGTCGGGTATATGTTCAGGCAGAAGAAAACCGCACCGTACCCGATCCGCAGAACGGCTACAAAGTGATCGGTTGAACGTCGGCCGATCATCCGCTCAAAAAACATCATGCTGCGCATGCCGCCTTTCCATATGCCGTTTTTTTCGTCATGGATTTTTTACTCCCCTCATTGTCTCGCGGACACGATAGCCGACTCGCACCTCCGGATCTCTGCCTTTAAGATCAGAGTTGTTTTGGCTGCCGCTCAGCCGAAGATGTTCGGCCGTGCAGGCAATCGCAGCCGCGCTGAACGAGCAAGCTTGGGATGGGGCGTGGTACCTGCGCGACTTTTACGATGACAGATCTCGCTTGGGGTCGGCGTTAAGCAACGCCTTTCAGATCGATTCAATCGATTCGGCATGGCAGCGTCTGTTCATCGAAAGAGAGCAGATGCTTCTCCTTTTCACACCGCCCTTTAACCAGCAAACAGCCGCCGATCCAGGTTATGTCAAAGGATATCCGCCCGGTGTCCGCGAAAATGGCGGTCAGTATGCGCATGTGGCCGCATGGGCGGTCTGGCCTATGCCGAATCAGGCGACGGAGATCGGGCCGGTCGTCTTTTCAATATGCTGAATCCGATTGCACATGCCGCAATCCCGACTGCACTGCAAAAATACAAAAAAGAACCGTACGTGGTCACCGCCGATGTCTACGGCGCGGAACCGTACACCGGACTCGGAGGATGGTAATGGTATACGGGATCGGCCGGATGGCTTTATCGCGTCGGCGTGGAAGCCATACTCGGTTTATCCCGCACGGGCCGTCACTGGCATTGGCGTGCCTTGTCAAATTATACCGTCGCCGGCACCTGTGTTGACTATATTTTGAAAAGGGGAACGCGGGGCATGGCATTATTCCCGGTCGCATTGGCCGGCCGGGAATCGCTCGAAGCGCCCGGACATCTGCAAATTGCCCGACTTCAACTTATAAACTCATCCAGCTGTCTATACTCCTGCCACAGTAATCGCATGTAAAGCAAACATGCAAGATCAAAATTTACTGTCAGGCGAGATGTTTTTCATCGAAAGTTATCGAATATTATTATATTCAGAGTGAATATCATTCATATTAAAATGAAATTATGTGCTCATAAATATTTACCGCAATTTGATCTGCATCTTGCTGTGACCTGCTGTTGTGTATATGACCATTATTTGACTTGCCATTGCGCTGTGAATGGTGTAATTACAACAATGTCGAGCGATTGAATTATTGACATTTCATGTGAAGACTGTTTATATTTAATCAAATCTTCACCAAATTTCGCTCATGGTGAGCTTAGATTTGTGAAGAAGAATATCTTTGGAGGTATATATGAAGAAATCTCTTAGTCTGCTGCTCATGCTGGCCTTGGTCGTGAGTTTTGCACTTTTGCCTGTGCGCAGCAATGCTGAAGAAGAAGTCGTTTGGGATGGCACGGAAGCCGAATTCCACATCGGTGTGGTCACCGGCACGGTCTCCCAGTCGGAGGACGATCTTCGCGGAGCTGAAGAGCTGATTAAACGCTATGGTGACTCCAATGAAGGCGGTATGATCACTCATATCACCTATCCCGACAGTTTCATGGCCGAGCAGGAAACCACGATCTCTCAGATTGTTGGACTCGCTGATGATCCGATGATGAAAGCCATCCTCGTCAATCAGTCCGTTCCGGGAACCGCCGCTGCCTTTGCTGAAGTCCGTGAATTCCGCGATGACATTCTGCTCCTGGCCGGCGAACCTCATGACGATCCGAATGTCATTGACCCCGTTGCCGACTTCGTTGTTGGTGCGGATAACATTAACCGCGGATATCTGATTCCGCTGGCCGCGCAGAAACTTGGCGCGACCAAATTCGTCCACGTTTCTTTTCCGCGTCACATGAGTTATCAGATGCTCTCGCTGCGCCGCTCCATCATGAAGGTTGCCTGCGATGATCTCGGAATTGAATTTTACAGTGAGACGGCTCCGGATCCGACCTCTGACATCGGTACCCCCGGTGCACAGCAGTTTATTCTTGAGCAAATGCCGGCCTGGGTCGAAAAGTATGGTGTAGACACCTGCTTCTTCGCCACAAACGATGCCCAGACTGAGCCTATGCTGAAGAGGATTGCTGAGCTCGGCGCCATTTTTGTCGAAGCTGACCTCCCCTCGCCGCTGATGGGTTATCCGGGTGCTTTCGGTGTTGAACTGAAGGATGTTGCCGGAGACTGGCCCGCCATTCTGGCGCGTGTTGAGGAAGCTGTTGTTGAAGCCGGCGGTTCAGGCCGCATGGGAACATGGGCTTACTCTTATGGTTTCTCCCTGACGGCGGCGCTCGGTGAGTTTGCCAAGGGCGTCATCGAAGGCGATATCGTGAGGGATGAAGACGGCAACTTCGATCCTGCCGACATGTTTGCCTGCTTCGAAGTGTATACGCCGGGCGCTGAGTGGAAAGGCGCACTCCTCGTCGATATGACTCAGGATGAGCCGACAGAAGTGACAAACCACCTGCTGGTGTATCAGGATGACTATATCTTCGGATTGGGCTACCTCAAGATGACCGAAGAAGAAGTTCCGGAAAAATATCGTTACATTACGGGCGATGAAGTTGTAATCGAAGATTAGTGGCAGAGCGACTGAAAAGCGCTTAACACTCCGGAGGGAACCGCGTGCTCCCTCCGATTTTTTATTGAAAAATTAATCGCCATCTAGACTTGATGCGTGATGCAAGAATTGGTGCAAAAGAGGTATCCCAATCATGCCATTGCTTGAAATTAAAAATGTTAGCAAGGATTTTGATGGCAATGTTGTTTTAAAGAATATTTCATTCGTTCTGGATGAGGGAAAAGTGCTTGGTCTCTGCGGGGAAAATGGCGCCGGTAAATCCACTTTGATGAATATTCTCTTCGGTATGGATGTTATACACGAAACTGGCGGATTTCAGGGCGAAGTGATACTCGACGGCGAATCAGTTTCCTTCAAAACGCCCGTCGAAGCCCTGAATGCCGGTATCGGTATGGTTCACCAGGAGTTTTCCTTAATTCCTGGTTTTACCGCCGCCGAGAATATTTTGCTTAACCGCGAAATTACGAAAAATAACATTGTCTCTTCCGTGCTGCGCAGTGAGAAACTTAAAACAGTCGATATGCCTGCCGTATTTGAAAGTGCGCAGCAATCCATCGATGCACTTGGAATCAAGTTGCCGGCGGAAAGTGTTGTATCTGAACTTCCTGTCGGCTACAAGCAGTTTATTGAAATAGCTCGAGAAATTAATAAAGATAATGTCAAGCTCCTGATTCTGGACGAACCGACAGCCGTGCTGACTGAATCCGAAGCGGAGACCTTGCTCCATTCAATCAGGTCAATCGCCGCCAGAGGCATCAGCATCATCTTTATCTCACACCGTCTGCGCGAGGTGATTGAAGCCTGTGATCAGGTCATCGTCATGCGCGACGGGCTGATTGTCGCAGATTACCCCACTGACGAAATCGGTGAACATCCTATCGGCAAAATTGCCAGCTGGATGACCGGTCGCACTGTGGGAGAAAGTGTGGCCGATGAAGCTCGCGATTTGACTAAAGAAAAAAAGATAATCCTGAGCGTGAAGAATCTCTGGGTAGATATGCCCGGTGAAAGCGTTGAAAACGCGACGTTCGATGTTTATGAGGGGGAAATCTTCGGTATAGCCGGACTGGCCGGCCAGGGCAAGCTCGGCATACCAAACGGCATTATGGGGATCTATCCAAGTACCGGTGAAGTCATTTTTAACGGCGAACCGCATGAACTGAATAATCCCAGAAAAGCGCAGCAAAACGGATTTGCGTTTGTGTCGGAAGACCGCAGAGGCGTTGGTCTGCTTCTGGATGAACCGATTTCATGGAATATCTGCTTCAACGCGATGCAAATCCAGGGACTGGGCATCAAGAAATATCTCGGCATACCGTTCCGGCATGAACCGACAATGAATGAGGTTGCCGATAAATATATTGACGAGCTGCAGATTAGATGTACCGGTCCGCAGCAAAAGGTCAGCAACCTGTCTGGCGGAAACCAGCAGAAGATCTGCCTCGCCAAAGCGTTTTGTATGGAACCTAAAATTCTCTTAGTGTCAGAGCCTACGCGAGGCATTGATGTCGGCGCCAAAGAGCTTGTTCTGGACGCACTGCGCAGATACAACAAGGAACGCGGCACAACGATTGTCATTGTTTCTTCTGAACTGGAGGAGCTTCGTTCTATCGCAGACCGCATCGCAGTTGTCACAGAGGGCATGGTTTTCGACATATTGCCGCCGAGCACCAAGTCTGCGTATTTCGGCCTTCTGATGTCGGGTGAAAAGATTGAGGGGGAAGTCATATGAACCGTGTAGTGAAGGCGATCGACCGCTTTGGTCGTGCAAAGTTTATTATCGCAGCCTTTTTGTTCATTCTTCTGATGATTGCACCGATTTATGGCGTAAGCCGAGTGTCTACGATAAATGATGTCGTGCTTCGTTTTGCCATGAACGGTGTTCTTGTTCTCTCAATGGTGCCCATGATTCAGTCTGGCTGCGGGCTCAATTTCGGCATACCGCTTGGCCTGATTTCCGGCTTGCTGGCCGAAGCCATTATCATGGAATACAACTGGACGGGAGCAGCCGGTTTCATTGCCGCCATGGCCTTGGGTGCCTTGATCGGCGCAATCCTGGGTATATTCTACGGCTATCTCTTGAACCGCATCAAAGGAGATGAAATGGTGATCGCGACGTATGTCGGCTACGCCATCATTTACTTCATGAACATGATGTGGCTGGGACTTCCCTTCAAGAATCCTGCAAGTGTTCAGGGTTATGCCGGTGAAGGCTTGCGTGTCACCATCAGCTTGGACAAATATTGGAGCCATGTCTTTGATCGCTGGCCCTCCTTCCAGGGAGAAGGCCTTGTTCTGAATATTCCCGAAGTGGTGAATGGCCAGCAAACCGTTCAGAACCTGCGCATCCCAGTGGGCACCATTTTGCTGTTCTTGCTGTTCTGCCTCCTCATCTGGCTGTTTTTTCGCTCCAAGACGGGAACGGCCATGACCGCAGTCGGCAGCAACGCCGATTACGCGAGAGCAGCCGGCATCAATATCAACCGCATGCGGCAGCTATCCGTTGTGATGAGCACATCACTTGCCGCCGTAGGCATGGTCATCTACGGGCAAAGTTACGGTTTTGCGCAGTATTACACGGCTCCGCAGTTTTTTATGTTCCCCACGGTAGCTGCCATCCTGCTTGGCGGAGCCGTTCTCACGAAAGCAACCATTTCGAACGTACTCTGGGGTGCATTCCTGTTCCAGGCGGTGCTGACCATGACTCCTTCTATAATAAACAGCGCCATTGAGCTCGATATTTCAGAAGTCATTCGCATGGTGGTGACGAACGGCCTGATTGTGATCGCACTGACAAGGAAGGTGAGAAAAAATGGTTAAGAAATTCGATGCAAAAAGTTTTCTGAGGTCGATGCTTGTACCGATCCTTTTCCTGATCGTTATTTCCTTTGCCATTCCGCTATCCGGGTTTACTTCTTCTCATCTCATAAAAGAGGTCATGACAAGGCTGGCGCGTGATTCATTCCTGGCAGTCGCCCTGATCATCCCGATACTTGCAGGCATGGGCATTAACTTCGCCATCTCCCTTGGCGCCATGTCTGCTCAAATTGGTGTCATCATGTCTCAAAACTGGCTGATTGGAGAAAAGATCGGCGGCATTGGCGGACTGCTGGTCGCAGCATTGATTGCCCTTCCGATCGCGATCGGACTCGGTTATTTTGCCGGCAGTGTCATGAATAAAGCACGCGGCAGAGAGATGATCACGTCCATGATCCTGGCCTTCCTGGTCACAGGTTTCTACCAGTTCTTCGTTCTCTTCATCTGCGGCAAAGTCATTCCCATCACCAACAAGGAGATTCTGCTGTCTCGCGGCTACGGAATCCGGAACACCATCCGGCTGGAGACCGCCGGTGCCTTTGACGATCTCCTCATGGTCAAAGTGAAGGTGCCCGGTCTCATGCGACCGATAGAGTTCCCATTTTTCACCTATATCCTGATCGCGCTTGCCTGCATCTTCGTTATCTGGTTTAAGCGGACAAAGCTCGGCCAGGATTTCAGATCTGTCGGACAAAGTCAGCGCGTTGCCAACAGTGCCGGCCTGCACGTCGATCAGATTCGCGTCCAGTCCGTCATGATTTCGACTGTTTTGGCTATGTTCGGCCAGCTCATTTTCCTGCAGAGCATCGGAACCATGAATGTTTACAGCGGTACCGATCAGACATCGCTTTTCGCCGCTGCCGCCATCCTGGTCGGAGGTGCTTCGGTTGCAAAAGCGACCATCCCGAACATTTTTATCGGCGTTGCGCTGTTCCACACCATGTTTATTGTGATGCCGAATGCAGGTAAAGCCCTGACGGGGAACCCGGCCATCGGAGAATACTTCCGTTCCTTCATTTCGTACGGAGTCGTTACTCTGGCTCTCGTCATGCATGCCTGGTCAAGAGCGAAAGCTCGCGATGACGAGCGAAAAAGACTGCGACGCGACAAAACAGATGCTGCTGAAGCGGCCAAGAAGGCTTCTGCGGAAAACACGCCGTAGCAGCGAAGCGTGCACTGTAAAAAAGAGGGGGGCGGTCTCAGACGGGGCGCTCCCTTTTCTTTCACAGCCGATTCGCCATCATTTCTGTCAGATCACATTTCCCGATTGAACTTATTCAGATAGTGTACGTAGGCGAAAATAAAGAACAGATAAATCGCCACCAGAGTCAGCGTCGCAGGCAGATCAACCTGCATCAGCGAAAAAGCCAGAATAATGGCGGCAAATATGTAGATCATCAGGTCAAAGACACGCGCCTTTGCTTTTGCACTGATCGCCTGGTTGCGTTCATCTCTTCGCTCGATTTCCATTTGCTTTGCGGCCTCGGGATGTTTAAACATCTCTTTCTTTTTCAATGCAGTGCCGATATTGCCGCCAAAAATGCCGGAGCCAACGCCCACCAGAATAAACGGCAGTGTTTTCATGATTCCGTCTGCATCGCGTGATATAGCTGCCAGCACCAGGCCGGTGACAAAGACAATCAGCCCGGCAGCCGCAATCAGGATGTATCTTCCAGCGTTACGTAGTTTCACTATTCTCCTCCTCATAAATGAAGATGTCTTCGATGCTCAAACCGAAATACCGGGCAATTCTGAAGGCCAGAACAATCGAGGGATTGTACCGGCCATTTTCAAGAGAGCCGATCGTCTGCCTCGACACCTCCAGCGCAGACGCCAGTTCTTCTTGCTTCAGCCCTCCGGCTTTCCTGATTTCCTCCAGTCTGTTTTTCAAACTTCACCTCCAGTGATGGAAAGCTTGCTTTGCATAACTCCACGATATCACAAATCAGCGATATGTAAAGCTTGCTTTCCTTCTTGCAGAAAAAAAACCTGGACGCATTCACTGACAGCGCTCAGCCTGATTAGCGTTAAAATGGAAAGAGATCCCGTTGAAGGGAGACAAAGCACATGAAAAAACTGTCCTTAGGTCATTTCCCGACGCCGATTCAGCCCGTGCACGGGCTTGACTTGAATCCGGCACAGCATCTCTTCGTCAAACGTGACGATTACAGCGGCATCGAAGTTTCGGGCAATAAAATCCGAAAACTGGAGTACTGTCTGGCTGAAGCGATCGATAAAAAATATGATGTCATCGTCACGACCGGTGCCATACAGTCAAACCATTGTCGCGCGACAGCGGCGGCGTGCGCCCGGCTCGGTCTTTCGTGCGAACTTTTGCTGAGCGGCGACGCATCGGGTCAAATAGAGAGCAATCTGTTTCTGGATCTCGCCTTCGGTGCAAAAGTGACATTTATCCCGCCTGACACAAAGCGCGAACTATTCTATGAGCAATGCCTGACGACACTGAAAAACAGCGGCAGGAAACCTTATTTCATCCCTGTCGGTGCATCGAACGCATTGGGGTCGCACGGCTATCGCGACTGTTTTCTGGAAATACTTGAGTATGAGCGAGAACACGGCATGACCTTTGATCTGATCGCGCTGGCCGTCGGTTCCGGCGGCACGTACGCCGGACTCTGGTACGAAAATGCCCGGCATAATCTCGATAAAGCTATCTTGGGATTTTCCGTTTCGGCAGACAGTGCGGCATTTGAAACCATCATCGCGGACATCGTGACAGATATGGCCGAGCAAGAGGAGCGTTCGCTGCCTGTCGACAAGTCAAACATCCGCATCAATGATCTCTACATCGGAACCGGCTACGCCAAAAGCACGCCGGAGGAGCTGTCATTCATCCTGGACACGGCGAAGAAGACAGGCATCCTTTTCGACCCGTGCTATACGGGCAAAGCATTTCTCGGACTGACGAGCGAGCTTGCAGCCGGTCGCCTCGAGCAGTATCACAGCATACTTTTCATCCACACCGGCGGTCTGTCGGGCTGGACGGTTCAGCAGATGTCCCGGGCGCTCGAGAGGTCAGAGCAGGTTTCTTGAATCTGGCCGCCGATTGGTGTCGCAGACGGAACGCCCTTCCGCCTTCGCCAGCAGATCACGCATGCTCTGCACCCGGATTTTCCGTTTGCCTTCGATCGACAGGACACCGTCGGCTTCAAGCTGCTTTAATTTGCGGTTCACTGTCTCCTTCGTGAGAAAGAGCGCCTGACCGATCGATTCCTGCGTTTTGGCGATGAGCCTGCCGTCTCGCATTCCCGGTTCACTCGACAAATAGTAGGCAATGCGCTTCTCGGCATCCTTTATGCCGACGGCATAGAGACGGCGATGACACTCCGTCAGCCGCTCGTTCAGCTCGCGCAGCATGGTGAACGCGATCCGCTCGTCTGTTTTGACGAGCGTGCGGAAGTCTTCAAGCCGGATCAGGCAAAAGGCTGTCGGCGCTTCACAAAAGCCGCTGAAGTCGTGCCGCGGGATTTCTTCATCGACAAATAGCTTCTCGCTGCCGTAGACGCCGCCGACCCGGATTGTATCCGTTTCCACAGCCTCATCGTCCGGCCCGCTCTTCAACAGCGACAGCATGCCCTGCCGCACGATCATGAGGCTGGTAAACGGTTCATTCTCCTGAAACAAGAGTGTATTGCGGCCGACGTCCATGTGACGCACGAGACTGTGAACGGCGCGGAAGCCGGCTTCGTCAAGTGACGCGAAAACCGGCACGTTGCGCACGCACATGTCATTTATACCGCAATGCAGACACGGGCTCGCCATTCAAGCATCAACCCGTCTGCCGCGAAACAGGCATTTGAACAATTCACCGACGACAAAGGGAATCAGTGAAAGGGCCAGAATGAATCCCCAGTCACGCACGTTCAATGAGATCGTATCAAAGAAGGGATCCAGGAAGGGCACATAGACGACGGCCAGCGTCAGCAGGAATGAAATCACAAACGCCTTGTTCAGGGTTGCATTCGAAAGCAGGCCGAGACTGAAAACAGTCGCGTGCTCGGAGCGCGCTGCATAGGAGCGAAACAGCTCCGCCATAATCAGGGTGATGAAGGCAAATGTGCGTGCACCGTTCGAAGGCAGGAATCCGGATTCCGGGAAGAAATGAAACGCCGACTGCAATGCGCCGCCTGCTTCGGCCAGATCGGGATAGAGGAACCGGCCTAGCTGAAATGCAGCGAATACAGCCAGAAAGATGGCCACCGCCTGAACCGCAATGGTGGACAGCATGGTGCCGTCCAAGATGCGAGCCTTCTTGTCACGCGGTTTTTGCAGCATGATGTCGGCCTCTCCCTTTTCCCTGCCGAGTGCGAGCGCGGGAAAGCTGTCCGTAACAAGATTCAGCCAGAGCAGCTGAATCGGCACGAGCGGCGTGTAGCTCGGCCCGAGCATCAGGTTTGCGATAAAGATAACCAGTATTTCACCAACATTGCAGGACAGGAGGAAACTGACGAACTTACGGATATTACTGTAGATGACGCGGCCTTCTTCAACGGCCGCGACAATGGTCGCAAAGTTGTCGTCGGTCAGAATCATATCGGAGGCGCTCTTCGTGACATCCGTGCCCGTGATGCCCATCGCCACGCCGATATCGGCCTGCTTCAGCGCCGGAGCGTCGTTCACGCCGTCTCCTGTCATCGATGTGATGTGGTCGCGTTTTTTCAGGGCGGCCACAATTTTCACCTTGTGTTCCGGTGACACGCGCGCATAGACGTTCGTGCCGTCCACCACCTTTGAGAGATCATCCTCGCTCATCTTGTCAAGTTCAACACCCGACAGCACCTGGTCATCCGCTTGGCGCAGCCCCAGATCATTCGCGATGGCGACGGCCGTTTCACGGTAGTCGCCCGTGATCATGACGGGGCGGATACCGGCCTTGCGGCAAACTTCAATCGCCTTTTTCACTTCCGGACGCGCCGGATCAATCATGCCCATAAGTCCGACGAAGATCATGTCCTCTTCAGCAGATTCAAACGACTCATCGACATGCGGTTTATAGGCAAATGCCAGCACGCGAAGCGCCTGACTCGCCAGATTTTTATTGACTTCGAGAATAGCCTGCCTGCGCTCATCGGTCAGCCGCACTTCACCGTCTGTCAGCAGTTCGCGGCTGCAGTTTTGCAGGATGATATCCGGCGCACCTTTCGTGAGTGACATCGGATTCGGACCGAGCGTGTTGTGAAAAACCGACATCATTTTGCGTTCCGAGTCGAACGGCAGCTCGCCGACGCGCGGGTGGGCGGCTTTCGCCTCTTCCTGAATCACGCCGCCCTTGGCTGCCGCCGAGATCATGGCCCCCTCAGTCGGGTCGCCGAGGATGGTCCAATAGCCGTCGGGGCTCTGACGCAGCGATGCGTCGTTGCAAAGCACCGCAATATGGAACAGCCGGTTCCAGACGAGATTGTCTGCGGCATCAACCGGTTTCCCTTCCGAGGCAATATTGCCCTCCGGATCGTATCCGGAGCCCGAGACACTGTAAATGCTGTCATCCGCAAAGATCCTCGTCACGGTCATTTCATTCTGAGTCAGCGTGCCTGTTTTATCCGAGCATATCGTATCGACGCTGCCCAGCGTTTCGACAGCCAAGAGACGCTTGACGATGGCATTTCTTGTGGCCATGCGGTTCATGCCGAGCGCCAGCACAATCGTCACGACGGCCGGCAATCCTTCCGGTATGGCTGCCACTGCCAGACTGACGGCGGTCAGGAAGAGGGGCAGGGCTTCACCGCCCTGCAGAAGGCCGACACCGAACACAATGCCGCTTATGATCAGCACGACAATGCCTAACACTTTACCAAGATGATTGAGATTTTTTTGCAGCGGCGTCATTTCCTGCTCGATGGCCTGAATCTGACTCGCGATTTTACCCATTTCCGTGTTGGCACCGGTGCCGACCACGATGCCGGATGCCCGGCCGTAGGTCACCGACGTACCGGAAAACACCATGTTCGACCGATCGCCCAAACCGACCGGTTCCGAAAACGATGATGCAGCAAACTTCTCAACGGGAACGGATTCTCCCGTCAGCGATGCCTCCTCTGCCTTCAGGTTGGAACTTTCGATGAGCCGCGTATCTGCCGGCACCACATCGCCGGCTTCCAGAAGCACAATATCGCCGGGAACCAGTTCGGCCGCTTCAACCGATTCGTCCCTGCCGTCCCGCCGCACTCTGGCGTGCGGTGCCGACATTTTCTGCAGTGCTTCGATGGCCTTTTCGGCCCGTCCCTCCTGGATAATGCCGAGTATGGCATTAATGATGACGATCGCAATAATGATGACAGCGTCGAGAATCTCGCCAAGCGCACCGGAGAGGACCGCAGCGGCCATCAGGATGACGATCATGAAGTCCTTGAACTGGTTCAGGAGCCTTTGCAGCCAAGTCGTCTTCTCCCCTTCAGCCAACGCATTCGGCCCGTACAATTCCAGTCGCCTGGCGGCTTCCGCTTCCGTCAAACCGGAACCGGCATCCGTTTCCAGACGCTCTGTCACCTGCCCGAGCGGCATCAGATATGCCGTGTCTCCGGTCAAACGCTTCTCCTGCATGTTGTCATTCATAAACGATTATTCTCCTTGTGAGATGGGTCGGGACGAACGTGGTCGTCCGTTTTTTCTAGTACATCAAGCCTGATTCGCGCGATCCGTTTGTCATCCATTTCGAGGACCTGAAACCGCAGGTTGCCGAAATCGATCGAGGGATGCTCATTCGGTGCCGGTATGTAACCGAGGAGCGACAGCACGAATCCGGCCACCGTGTCGTAGTCGTCATCGTCTTCCAGCTCGTCCAGTGCCTTTACGTGACGGCCCGCTTCTGCCGGAGTCAAGAGTCCCGACAGTGTATAGCTGCCGTCGGCATTCAAAACGACATCGTCATTTAGCTCATCATATTCGTCTTCAATGTCGCCGACAATTTCCTCGAGCAGGTCCTCCATTGAAATAATGCCGTCCGTGCCGCCGTATTCATCCACCACAACTGCCAGTGACACGTGCTGCTGTTTCATTTCACGAAACAGGACGTTTATCTTCTTGCCATCCGGAATAAAATACGGTTCACGCACAATCTGAGACATGTCGAACTGCTCGCCGCGCAGGTTCTTCGGTACACGCAGGAGATCCTTGATGTAGAGCACGCCGACAATATCATCGAGATCCTCATCATACACGGGGAACCGTGAAAATCGGGAATTAGCCGCCAGCTCCACGGCCTCGTCATATGCCGTATGCACCGACATAGCCACCATATTGGTTCGGGGCGTCATGATTTCGGAGACTTCCTTGTCGTCAAAAGCAAATATGTTCTTGATTAAGGTGACATCGCCAAGTCTTATGTCGCCGCTGCCGACACCGGCTTCCGCCATAATGCGGATTTCCTCTTCTGTCACGTGATCCCGCTTGTCGGCCGGATCGATGCCGAACAGGCGCAGCACCAGATTGCCCGAAAAGTTCAGAAGTTTCGTGATCGGCCGAAAGAGAAAGTCGATCGCCTGCAGCACAGTGACAAAACGCCGTGAGAAGGATTCAGGGTTTTGCATCGCCATACGTTTTGGCACAAGTTCACCCAGCACCAGAGAAAAATAGGCCAAAATGAGCGTGATCAGGATCAGGCTGATCGTCTGCAGCGTCCCGTTCTGACCGCTTGGATCCAGAAGCAGCGCCAGCCGTCCGGCAAACTTGTCGGCGGCAAAGGCAGACGAGAGAAAACCGGCCAGCGTCACACCGACCTGAATCGTGGCTAGAAATTGTCCCTGGTTGTCGATGAAATGCAATAATTTCCTGGCCGCATCGTTGCCTTCTTCGGCCGATTTGCGCACACGGTTGTCATTCAATGTAACAATCGCCATTTCTGATGCCGCAAAGAACGCGTTAATCAGAATCAGGATAAATACCAGCAGTAAGTCAAGCGCTGCGCTGTCATTTCCAACCGGCTGCAAAACGGCAGGCAGATCCGGCTGATGCACAGAGGCCAACATGGCAGAAAGCACGTTAAACAATCCTTTCACCCCGTCTTCGAAGAACCGGGCTATTGGCGAAGTCTAGCAGTTTTGGACCGTCTTCGCAATTTTTACCCATTCGCGCTGAGTCCAAGCCAGGCAAATGTCTCGACCAGATCGCCAGCGAGACAAAGATCTGCCGTGCGATCATAGGCAGTTGATTGTCTGTTCATAATCACAAGTTTGGCATCGGCTCGCTTTGCCGAAAGAAACCCGGCCGCCGGATACACGACCAGCGATGTGCCGGCAACCAATATCAGGTCGGCATAACGGATCAGACGGAGCGACTCGTCCACCACATTCTCATCAAGCCCTTCGCCGTAAAGCACGATATCCGGTCGCAGCCGGCCGCCGCAGGCGGGACAGCGCGGAACTTCTGCCATCTGCAAAACCTCGGCAAAGGTATACAAAGCAAGACATGCCAGGCATGAAAAAGACTGTCCCGTACCATGCAATTCAAGTACTTTCCTGCTGCCGGCCTGCTGATGCAGACCATCGATATTCTGGGTGATCACGGCACTCAAAGAACCCGCCTGTTCCATTTGGGCCAAGGCAATATGCACCGCATTCGGGCCGTTGTTCGGGGCCATGAAAATGCGCCGGTAAAACGGCCAGAAGCGCGCCGGTTCGCGCATCATATAATCGATGCTGAGCATGGTTTCCGCCGACTCATCGGCGGCATAAATGCCGTGGTTCGATCTGAAGTCCGGAATCCCCGATGCAACTGACACACCGGCCCCGCCGAAAAATATAGTGGAGCGGCTGTTTTCAAACCACCCGGTAAAAGTCTGTTTCAGACGACTTCGATCGCCACCTGATTCGTCACTGCTGTCACTGTCCATGCCTACATTATAGGATAAATCTGACATCAGCGGCCAACTTGACTGTTGCGACAAAAAGACTTTGACAGACTGCGCACTGGCGCCTATAATGTCAAAGCATTTGCACCATTAGCTCAGTTGGTAGAGCAACTGACTCTTAATCAGTGGGTCCGGGGTTCGAATCCCCGATCGTGTACCAATGCAGGCCCCGCGCAGTGCGCGGGGCCTTGTATTTGCAGGGGCTGTGCTATCCTTAAAAGATGGACACGAAGCCTGTTCTCAACACGCTAAACGACTGGATTCTCGCGTCACGGGA